>Ga0190315_1000736_pt1 | contig 14893 bp, 11 predicted proteins | sample 48701101_MG_FD_161673 | JGI IMG/M metagenome (GOLD analysis project Ga0190315, IMG submission 161673) | Hydrothermal vent sediment bacterial communities from Southern Trench, Guaymas Basin, Mexico - 4870-11-0-1_MG | ecosystem: Environmental > Aquatic > Marine > Hydrothermal vents > Sediment ...
TTTCGCTTGGTTAGAAAAATGTCACAGACTTTGGAAAAATTGTGAACGCAAACTAGACACTTCTGCTCAAATGGTGGTTTTAGCCTTTATTTCTTTACTTCTAAAAAGATATTGAACAGGCTCTAAATCATGAGTGGCGAGTGTGAAGCCGATCCCTAATTCATCTAATGCGCCTATTGCGTCGATTCGTTTTTGGGCATCTTTTGTCATCGCTTGACGCGGGGGTACGATCAAGTATGTGTATGCACGGTGATGCGAGCGGCCGACTCTTCCGCGTAATTGGTATAACTGCGCTAAACCCAGTTTGTCGGCACGGTTGATAATGATCGTGTTGGCTGTCGGTACGTCAATCCCGCTTTCAATAATGGTGGTACACACTAAGACGTTAAAACGACGGTGATAGAAGTCTTGCATGACTTTTTCAAGTTCACGTTCTCGCATTTTGCCGTGGGCAATTTGTACTCGTGATTCCGGTACCAGCTTTTCTATTTCTAATGCCATCTTCTCTATCGTGCCAATGTCATTATGTAGAAGATACACTTGCCCACCGCGTTTTAATTCGCGCATTATGGCTTCGATAATCAAGAGCCCTTGCCATTCTCTGATAAAGGTTTTGATGGCTAAACGGCCGGCCGGTGGGGTGGCTATGATGGATAAATCCCGTATATTGGATAGGGCCATATTCAAGGAACGGGGAATCGGTGTCGCGGTGAGGGTGAGAATATCTACTTCTGAGCGTAGCGATTTAAACCGTTCTTTTTGTTTGACACCGAAACGGTGTTCTTCGTCAATAATAACCAGGCCTAAGTTTTTGAATTGAATACTATTTTGTAAAAGCTTATGGGTGCCGATGATGATATCGGCTTTGCCTTCAGCAATCGCTTTTAAGGAGACGGTTTGTTGTTTTGTGGTGCGAAACCGTGAGAGTTGTTCAATACGCACGGGCCAATCTGCAAAACGATCTTGGAAATTTTGAGCGTGTTGTTGGGCAAGTAAGGTGGTGGGCACTAAGACGGCGACTTGTTGTTCATCCATAACGGCTATAAAAGCGGCTCGCATCGCGACTTCTGTTTTTCCAAAGCCAACATCACCACAAACGAGCCTGTCGGTATGACGTGTGGAAGCCATATCATATAACACGGCTTGAATGGCTTCTTCTTGATCGGGGGTTTCTTCAAAGGGGAAGGCTTGGGCAAAGGCTTCATAATCGGTTTGATTGATTTGAAATTGATGCCCTTGTTTGGCAGCGCGTCGCGCATAGATATCCAGTAATTCGGCCGCAATATCATTCGCTTTTTGAGCGGCTTTACGTTTCGCTTTTTCCCATTGCTTTGAACCTAAACGGTGTAGCGGGGCATGTTCTGGATCGATGCCCGTAAAACGGTAGTCCCTACAAACCAATGGAGGTGTTCAAGCAGTGGGAATTGGGATGATTAAAAGCCACGGAATGACACAGAAAGCACGGAATTTTTCCGTGTTTTTCCGTGTTTTTCCGTGGCAAAATCTACCTAAAGCAAATCACACAACTCATTGATTTGTAAGACCACCACTGGTTTGTAGGGACTACCGGTAAAACGGCTGTTCAAGTATAGCGTTTCCCGATTGAATGAAGTAAAATCTTTTTTGTTACAAATTTATTCAAAGGCCCTTGGAGTGTAAAATTTATTTTGCGTAGGCATTGGAATGCCTGTTATTTTGCGAATAAGCCTTTTTTTTGGGGAATGCGCTCTTAGAAAAATTCAGTTTATTCCCGCGCCGAGTATATTGAGACCTTCGCGCCCAATGCTGACAACAAGACGGGCGTTTGTCTATCTTTCAATTTGAGTTTTAAAATCACGTTGTTTTTAGTGGCCCTTTGTTTGATAGAGATAAGATTGTCATCAAATAATTTCAAAGAGTTATTCAAAAAATCCTCGCGGTCTAAATCAACTAACGAGCCATAAAGAACAGCTATCTCTCGTTCATCAGTTTTGGTTGAACCGACAAAATTGACCTGGTCCATTTCTAAATTCCTCTCTTTAATCAAAGGCATTTTAGGTCTCAATCATCTCTCGATGGGGAATAATTTTTGATGGCCGTTGATGGCTAATGACAGTGAACTCAAAGGGATAAGATTCCCTCTTTCCTCGTCAAATTCGGGATCGAAACTTAGCTCATTGGTGTTGAAGGACATTTCACTGATTTTATGATCGGTACTGATTTTAATTTGACTTTCATTTTCTTTGATAAAATCGAGGATAAAATCGCTCGATTCTTGATTTTGTCGCCGTGTTAGTAGGTTATAAATATTAGCCACTAACTCGTAGGGTTCATTTGAAGACGCTAACAATTCTACGGCTTCTAAAAAGGCAGTTTTTCCGACATTGTTTTTACCACCAATTAAATTCACATTTTCGAGGCCCTCAAGGTGTAAATTTTGGAAACATTTAAAATTTTGAAGGGTTATGTTTTTAATAAAATGATTTTTCATGATTTTTATGGGGAGTTTCGATTGAGAGTGCGGGTGTGCTTTTCACGACAGCTTAAAATCGGATTGTTAATGTTAGGAAATCATTGGAAGTCGTTGATGATTTATTTTAAACCGAGATACGTGGTATTGGTTTGAAATGAAATCCAGAGACTTAGAAATGAGTTCTTGGTGGATGTGATAGGCTTATGTTATTCATAAGATTTTGAATTGTGTTGAGCGTTTTTGAAAGCGCATGGGGGGAGTCGATTATTCTTTGAAATCTTGTGCCAGAAGAAATAATTAAGAGACTTTGGCATTTGCCCAATGTCTGAGTGCTTTACCTCACTACGTTTTAAGTCACACGTACCAAACATTTTAAAATCAAAGTCATGCGGTTCCATAAGTGGCTCTTGTATTTCCTTCTGCTTCAAATTCAACAATATACCAGCATCAATGCCCGTTTGTCATTTTGACTGTCTGGTTACAACTCAGGATGCTACGTTTCTCCCTTCTGTTAGGATTTCTCCAATAAAGATAAGTCAAGTTTGGTATTGATATTTATCAAGTTTCATCTTTATGACCGATGCTGGGATTTAAAATAGGATTGATTCAAATCAATCCGGTGCTATTTTTTGGTATTATACCATTGAGACAGGCATAAAAAAAAGTCCCAAGTTGTTTGACTTGAGACTTTAATTTTATTTGGATACGGGTTCGACTATTTCCTATCGTATGTCCAACCTATAAGTTAAAAATAACTTCAATCAAGGAGAATTGCTGTTATGATGTTTGGGGCTGGCAAAATAATTTGAGCCTGGTTCTTTTTTGCCTTTTGCCATTTTATTCAAATAAATTTCTTAATTTTTGTTTTAATTCATCAAAATTTTGATGTTGAAAAATCATAAGGTTTATTCGGGTATGCGATTTTATAAGATTTGATTTAGAATACTTTTATGATTATCTTTTGATTTAAATTCGGAACAATATAAAAAATCCTGTATACAGTTTTTATGTTGGAGAGGAATGCTCGAAAGTATTAATGATTCTAAATATCCCTCTTGCGTTTTCGGATCACAAACGATATAAATATCTGAATCATTTTGAAATCCTAATTCAGCAATGATATTTTTTAACGCCTTTTCGGTATTTTGATAGCCTCCGTATTTTTGATCATTGTGTTCATAATCGGCATCAATAACAAACAACAGTTTGTTAATTTCTTCGTTTTCAATACTGTTCTTGATATTTTTGTAACTAGGATATTCTGGTTTAAAAAAATTACTTTTAACACCCATCCCAAAAAATACCACTCTCTCACTGTCCAACTCTAATTCTTGGATTAAAAGTTTTAACAGTTCGTTGTCATTGGTTTTTTTTGCATTTCCTTCATGCAAGATCGCAACTTTTACCATCCTCTAACCTCATGGTTTTGTTCCAAACTATTTTCTAATAATTCATAGTCAGAAACGCTGGAAGAGATTTGACCATTTTTCAATCGGGTAAGTTTGAGAATAGAAATATTTTTATACGCCATTTTTTGAGACACCTTATAAAAAGATTCAAGGCATTCTTTTGAATGCGTTGTGGCAAAAACTTGGCAATTGAGTTCTTCGGCAAGCGTTAAAATGATCTGCCATAATCGATCTAGCTGCGTATAGTAAATGCCATTTTCAATTTCGTCTAAAAATAAACAGCTATTTTGACAAACGAGGAGTGCTGAAATGATGGCAACATATCTTTTTAAGCCATGCCCTAATTCGGCAATGTCTTCAAATTGTTGACGACTGGCTAAAAACACTTTGGGTAAATTTTTGATAATTTCAAATTCCAATATATCTGGATCAAATTCATTAATATATTGATTTAAATTATCTTTTTTTCTATATTCTTTAATCAAGTCATATAAACTCATCATTAAGTCATTGTCAATTTGATAACTGGCAATAAAATTGGTTGAAAAATTTATTTTGTCAGACAACCTCTGTGCAAATAAATGAGAATGAGTTAATGAGGTGTTGATTTCAAAATCATTGATAGAAACTTTGACCTCGTTTGTGTTTGTCTCTATATTTAATTTCACCGATTGATTATGACTCTTAATCAGCAGCCGGTTAAATTTTTTAAGAAGCGCAAAAGCGGCTTGTAAATCATGAGGCCCAGAGTTTAAGAAGTATCTGAATTCTTTTATTAAAGAAAGGGTATTAACCATATTCTCATAAGCTTCAATTGCATGACTGCTCTTGTTATTCCGTTCATATATCCAACACGCTTCCATTAAAGCCGTTTTTCCGACATTGTTCTTTCCAACAATCAGATTAACTCTTTTGAATCCATTGGTTTTAAAATTTTCAAAACATTTGAAATGGTTAATCTCAATTTCGGTTATCAAGTTTTCATTCATTTTAATTATCTCGTTCATCATTCATGACTTAAAAATGACCGGACACGGTGCTGGGATTTAAAATAGGATTGATTCAAATAAAGAAGGTGCTATTTTTTGGTATTATACCATTCAGACAAGCATAGTCCCAAGTGGTTTGACTTGAGACTTTAATTTTATTTGGAGACGGGTTCGACTACTTCATCAAAATGTCCAACCGATAAGTTAAAAATAACTTCAATCAAGGAGAATTGCCGTTATGATGTTTGGGGCCGGCAAAATAAATCGAGCCTGGCCCCTTTTTTTTTTGGAAGTTACGCACTGCTACTATATGAATCACTTGGCTCAATTAAAGATAATCTTTTTAGAATATCTAGGATTTCTTGAACATCTTGAGTGTCAATGTTGTCAATCAAAGCATATTTATTTCCTATAGTGTTGAAAGAGGTACCTAAGAAGAAACCTTTACTTCTATCACTTATCCAAAACCTGTCATGAATGTCCGATGTTTTTTTAATCGTAACCTTCAAACTATTGTTGATTTTTTTGAGTCCTGTTTCTATCTCATTAAAGAAGTAGCAATTATCGTGATTTCCGGTAACAAAGACAATTTCCTTTATCTTTTTTACTGTCGATTCTAAAACGGACAAAATCAAATTTGAGTAATTTGGTGGATTCTGTTTATTTTTTGAAAATAAATAGCCATCAACAATAATCAGCTCATTTACTGGTTTTACATTTTCTAGATATTCTAGAACAGTAGTAAGAATCTGTGGAATTTGTATGTCTTTCTTAATCATTGCTTCTTGTATAACTTGTATACTATGAAGCTTTGTTATTCCATATTCTCGTATCAATTCCGAACATTTTCCTAAAGCATAGGCTTCCAAATCAATTCGAGAAACCTGCATTTTATGGGGTCTTAAAATGTCTACAATTTTTATAATGGGAATATCAACGTCTTCAGGACACTCAATACTAACAATTTCTGTTGTCATTTTGTAAATCAGATATTTTTCAAATAATTGGGGTCAGAGTAAAATTAATTCCCTCGAAACACAATAGCATTCCTCAATCAAATAAATCAATTGGCTGAATGCTCTTATGTGAACCGCGTAGCCAACTTGGCTACAATATCAAGAGCCAGCAACATAAGCCAACTCACACAACTATCTGAAAATTTACCTCCTTTAGTTAGTGCATGAATACAACGAAATTATCATCTTTGAGCTACGCGGCCCACTTAGCGATAATTTCCATAAGTCACCAAATAGCCAAACTCAACGCCGGCTATCTGACTATTCTATGAACATATTACCTATTGCTTCAATAGCACGAATAAAATTGTTACCAGTATCATAAATTGGACGAACATTTTTAATATTTCTAGTTTCTTTATCAAATTCAATAGAAATTAGAATTTGGCCTGTTCCCTTTCTATCCCAATTAGAATATTGAAAACTAGCAATTCCGAAAATACCGTTTTTGGAAAAAACTAAACTCACAGGAATTGAGTTATCATATCCAGATGTTCCTGTTATGTGCTCATATATTTGTTTTCCATTATTGGACATAAGGAGAACAAAATTTTTGTGCCATTTTAAATATTTTAAATTAACATTAACATCATCAATATCCTGAATTATATAATCGTCTGTTGTACAATATTCTTCACTTCCACACCTTATTAACTTCATACCTTTTTGGAAGGAAAATCCATAGTATCTGAATCGATCTGTCATGAAAAAAGATATCAATCCACTAGATTGTTTATCATCTAGCTGTTTTGAAGATGTCGAAATTGGAAAAACTCTAGACATTTTTAAAACTACATTTATATCACCAAAATATTTATTATGTCCATTTATTTTTCCTTTGAGGCTTTGGTAATCATATATATCGGTTAAGTCGCTATAAATACTTTGAGAAAAGGCAAGTTGCGAAATGATTGTTATTGTACAAAATAACAATACTGATATAAATTTTGTAAATGGCACTTTTAACTTAATTTTTTGATACATGTTGTTATCCAATTGTGCATACAGTTCGTAGATCGTAGGTTGGACTGACGAAGGAAATCCAACAAACCTCGAAAATAAATTGGGTGCGGCAATTAACGGCCTATATATAACAATGTATTATGGCTTGTTATGTTTCAGCCAGAATAATTGGGGTCAGAGTAAAATTAATTCCCTCGAAACACAATAGCATTTCTCAGTCAACCGAATCAATTGGCTGAATGCTATTATGTAAACCACGCAGCCAACTTGGCTACGCTATCAATAGAATCAGCCGCATAAGCCAACTCATACAGCTATAAATTAATTCCATCCATTTAGCGATAATTTCCATTTGTTACCAAATAGCCAAACTCAACGCGGGCTATCGCAAAGGTTGTATCCCGTGAGTCGTGCATAAGCAATAATATTTTTCACCACGGTTAAACTAAGCCACATAAATCGCCATAGATGAGTCGTCAAAACGGTACGTGAGATTTTCACATCAGAAAGCGCCTCCCTATTTAACGTTAATAACAGCTATAAAAATACACGGCTGTTCCCGTGTAACGGGTCATGGCAATGTTTATGAATTAAGACGAGATTTTGGTATTCATCCTTCCATCATCCTTTTTCAAAAAGAGGTGATGAGTTTCCATTATCTCACAATCTCGAAATTGAGAGCCACAACATTGACCATTTTGCTTACTTGAGAAGTTTAACCTTGGCTCTCGGATATGTTTCCATACACATTTATCCTTATCAGTTATCAGTTAATAGCAATCATAAATAATTATACCAAAGAATTTTTGCCATCTTATAAGATAGTACGACATCAAATGAAGATCACACTCCCAGATAGGTTTTTTGATAACCAATGATTGATAATAACCAGAAGTTATGTTTCTATCATTGTCAATATCTCATTTTTAACAAATAACAGGTTCCCATAAATTAATTTTAAATCTTCTATTTTAGTTGAGTCAAAATTTTGCGAGATAAAATATTGATATTTATGAAGTTCCAATTTCTCCAAAATAACAAAATACCAATTGCCACCGGTAATATAAGCCCCTTTGATAAATTTCCAATCGTTTAATTCAACCGCAGTAATCAGTTCGGCTAACAGTTGTGGTCTTGGATTGCCATACTCTTCATGTCTTTTAAACTCTTGAATAAAAAAATACGGTTTTTTGCTTTCGACTAACCCTTCGCTGACGACAAAATCGACGGTACCATTTAAGATAAATTTATCTGTCGTATAGCTCATGGCTAGTTCATAAAAGCCGCGTATTTCCTTATCTCTTAACAGAAAATTAATTTTGTTAAGCAATGGACTTATCAGATAGATTTTCAAATCTTCTTCATGATAGCGTTCAACTAAAGATTCATTCTCAGCAATTAAATCGTTTAAAAACACTTCCACTGAGTTATCTATTTCAATTTGATTGTTGAACCACTTAGAAAAAATCTGTTTATCTAAATTTTGTTCAATCTCAAATAACTTTTTTAACTCAGTATCTCTGATTTTGCTGTATTGGTAAGTGGGAATTTTATTTTCATCTTTGCCCTTTAGGATATTAACTTCTTTCCTTAATTCCTCTATCTCTTTTAACAGTTTTAATTCAATTTCACGATTCATACAAATGTCCTTAAAAGGCCCTTCCCCTAACCCCTCCTGATGGGAGTAATAATTGGGAACAGAGTAAAATAATTTCCCCGAAACACTATAATAGCATTCATCAGCCACACGAATCAATTGGTTGAATGCACTTATGTGAACCATGCAGCCAACTTTTAGCATAAGCCAACTCACACAGCTATTTTAAATTTAAGCTTTTGAGCCGCTATATACCGGGTCCATAGTCAAAAAAATAGACACACCCATTAATTATAGACACACACATTAATTGGTGTTAGTCAAAACGCCCAGAAAATGGGCACTTGTTTGAAAAGTGGCATTTTTAAAGGCTATTTGAGGTGTGAGGGTGACAACCTTCGAGGTCAGTTATCAGTGAGCCGTTGCCTCGATATTCACACACTCACCTAGCTGCGACCATAAGGGCAATCCCATTAATTTGCTATTAAATTAAAGCTAGGTTTAAAAATGAGTTATATACAGCGTTTTGCTGACTAATTTAAATGCCCCAAGACACCAATAACCCGATATTTATTAATAGATTATACCCGCGGCACACTCAGATAACTTATTGATTTTTAATACCCGCATTGGTTTGTAGGGACTACCATTTAACTGATGTGGCAGATCAGGTGTTTCCTCGGATGATAGATTGACAGGCGGTTCAAAGAATACCCCCAAGTAAATCAACGAAATACAGTAACCAAGCGGTCAAATCCGCACAATCGCATAATAACCGTACAATACCTATTGATTTATGGATTAGCAAAACGAGGGAAAATTTATAATCGCACAAGCGGAGAGTCTTTATTAAAAAAAAATAAATGTCAAGCTTTTTTTTTCACCTTTTTGAAAAGATTTAACTTGCTGTCAATTTTGTGATACAAAACAAAGCCGCCTTGACGCACAACGCAAATAATCCAAATCATCACAGGATTATTGTTTATAGCAGGCCATTTTTCGCAAAAGCAATGTGTATACCAATAATTAAATAGCTTTAATATTCAATGACTTGAAATAAATTGTCCCCTCAAAATTCATCACAAATTCATTGATAATTCATCGTCAAAATCTTGAGGCCAAATAACAACCCATAACCTATTGATTTATCATGAATATCCGAGGCCTCTAAAAAATCAGCATTGCGCCCCTTGCGTCTTTTGCGTTTCGTTTTTTAAGTCACACAAAACAAATGTAACGCAAGAGGCGCAAGAGGCGCAAGAGACGCAAGAGACGTAAAAAGGGTTATTTCCGTTCGTCAAAGTGCATTAATGATTGGCGCTGATTTTTGTTTAATCGAAAGATTTTAATCAGTGTTAATCATGAGCATCATGAGAATCAGCGTTCTATCTACGTCAATCATGACAAGAGGCAAAATCTACGTTCTATGATTTGAATTGTTCTAAAATCCCTTCCAACCTTTGACAACGTTTTGAAAAATCAGCGATTTCTATCAATAGGTTCAATTTCTCTTGCCCCGCTAAGCGATAATCAGTCGGGTGCATTTGAATCAGGTTGATAATGGCTTGTGGTTCGACGTTTGTCTTTTCATTAAATAAGATATAACCCCCTTTGCTGCCAAAATCGATTTTACGAATCCCTAAAGGCGTAGCCTTCAATTTGATTTCGGCCGTTCGGATCAACGCTTTCGCGGGTTGAGGCAGTAAGCCGAATCGATCTATCAGTTCAACTTGAATCTCATCCAAGCTGTGTTCATCAGCTGCATTCGCTATCCGTTTGTACAGGATTAAACGGGTATGCACATCGGGTATGTAATCGTTGGGTAATAAGGCTGTCGTATATAAGTTGATTTCGGTGTTGTGCGAGACGGGCTGTTCTAAATCCGGTTCTTCTCCCGATTTGAGGGCATTAATGGCGCGTTCGAGTAGTTCGGTGTATAAGCTATAACCGATTTCTTGTAGGTGGCCGCTTTGGGAGCCGCCTAATAATTCGCCTGCGCCACGGATTTCTAAATCATGGGTGGCGAGGGTGAAGCCGATCCCTAATTCATCTAATGCCCCGATTGCGTCGATGCGTTTTTGGGCATCTTTTGTCATCGCTTGACGCGGGGGTACGATCAAGTATGTGTATGCACGGTGATGCGAGCGGCCGACTCTTCCGCGTAATTGGTATAACTGCGCTAAACCGAGTTTGTCGGCACGGTTGATTATGATTGTGTTGGCTGTGGGTACGTCAATCCCGCTTTCAATAATCGTGGTACACACTAAGACGTTAAAACGACGGTGATAGAAGTCTTGCATGACTTTTTCAAGTTCACGTTCTCGCATTTTGCCGTGGGCAATTTGTACTCGTGATTCGGGTACCAGCTTTTCTATTTCTAATGCCATCTTCTCTATCGTGCTAATGTCATTATGTAGAAAATACACTTGCCCACCGCGTTTTAATTCGCGCATTATGGCTTCAATAATCAAGGGCCCTTGCCATTCTCTGATAAAGGTTTTGATGGCTAAACGGCCGGCCGGTGGGGTGGCAATGATGGATAAATCCCGTATATTGGATAGGGCCATATTCAAGGAACGGGGAATGGGTGTCGCGGTGAGGGTGAGAATATCGACTTCTGCTCGTAGCGATTTAAACCGTTCTTTTTGTTTCACCCCGAAACGGTGTTCTTCGTCAATAATAACCAGGCCTAAGTTTTTGAATTGAATACTATTTTGTAAAAGCTTATGGGTGCCGATGATGATATCGGCTTTGCCTTCTGCAATCGCTTTTAAGGAGACGGTTTGTTGTTTTGTCGTGCGAAACCGTGAGAGTTGTTCAATACGCGAAGAGGAAAAGGGGTGAGGAAAAGAAAGAGGAAAAGGGGTCAGTACCCTTTTTTAGCTAAAAAAGTTTAAGTTGTGTTTTTTCATCAAATCCAAGTGGTTCCGTTTTTTTAGGTCTTCCTTGTCTTGTATAACCAACTTTCAGGCCTAGTAATTCTTCGATTTCGTCTTTAAACTTTTGGCTACCTAATGGTGTTCCCGTTTGTAATGATGAACATATTTCCTTAATTAGATTTTCATCCAGAACGAGTTTAAATAAATCTCTATAAGCCGACAGTCGTTGTTTGTTATTTTCACCCAATTTTAAATAGAGTTTATGGGGTGTAATTAAATCGTCTTTTTCCCCATAAGCGTTACTTCTGTAACTTGACCAACAATATTCCTCTGGTTTTTCTACCATACCAGCACGTACCGGATTTAATTCAATATATCGATAACAAGACAACAAGTAATGTTCACTATCAACGCTATTGGCTTTAAATCGTACTGAACATAAGGTGCCACTTTTGCTATATTTTTGATTAAAATAAGGAACATAACATCTACCCAAAGATTGAGATCATTTTGATATATTCTCGGTTTTCGAGGCACTGAGTAACAAATGGACATGATTCGTCATTAATACATAAGAATATATTTCACTTTTCTGTTCTTCTTTGCTTTCTGATAGCCATTGAAGATAAGACTGATAATCCTCTTCTTCCGCAAAAATAGTTTTTCGGCTATTACCTCGAATAACCATATGTACGGGAATTTTAGGAATAAAAAAATCTCGCTTTACGTGGCATGTTAGTCGTTGATAATTTTTATTTTAAAGGGTACTGACCCCTTTTTCCTTCCAACAATCTAATTTACCATTTGATATAAAGGCGGATGAAACCTTAGAAGATTTTCAAAAAAGAGCATTGCAAGACATTAATAAAATTATTGAAAATGAAAAATCCTCTATTCAACTGGATTTTGGTAATTTTGGACAAATATTGCTTAGACGAGAGGCAGAATGTAGCCAGTCTAAAAATTCCATACTGTTTGTTGTTTAATAACATTTACAAAATACTCGCCTGAAAATCCATTTGGATAAAGTGTTGTTTGTTCAGGTATATTTTTGTTTTCTTCATTGAAAGGTTGACCACTAAATAGACCCGCATGGTCATTTAAGAAATAACTATCATCACGCAAAGCAATGAGTATTTCTTCAAGTGAAACTTTCAAAAAACCAGAAAATAATTCGTGGTCATGTTCAATGGAAGTATCAACAATCCAGCCGTGTACTACAGATATTTTTTCATTGTTAGGACAAAGAGCGTTTACTAAACTATGGTCACTCAATAATGCTATTTCTACGGCTTTAACTTTACGCTGTAATTGTAAACCAGCTTTACGCAGAGTGTTAATTTTATGTCGCCAAGCATCCTTTTGGGACTGACGTAAAAAAGTTGACTTGACTTCTAGCACCAATAATTGACCGTCTTTCATACATATAATATCAACTTCGCCTGTATTTTCATCTTTGGTTCGTATTGGTTCATAATTTAAACATACTTGAAAATCTCGTTCTTCAAAGCATTTAGCCAAACGCTGTTCAATACATGCTGTTTCTTTCCGAGCATTTTTTCTACGCGAACCAAGTCGACGAAGATTATTGATTGCAGCCGAAGAATTATTTTGAAAGGCTTGCATCCAAGGTAATTGAAAAAGATAACGCCCCATTTTTAATATAGGCAACTCAGAAAACTCAGGATTTAATATTGATTCATTATTTTTTAATTGAAAAGAAAAATCCTTTAAATCACTCGTCCAAAAATCAAGAATTGCTTCAGCAGCCTTAAGATTTCCTTGTGGAAATTTTTTACTAACTGTCCAAGCAGAAATGTTCTTTATTTTACTTTTTCGATCTAACCATGTAATCGGAAAACGATTCTGCGAGCCTTTTAATAACCCTTCCATTGCCAGACGGCTTAATGCAAATTGCCAGTTGCCAGTTTCATCAAGATATTTTTTATAAGGGAGAATAAAATCAACATTATAGAATGCAGTCATTAACTCTAATGATAATAAAGCTTGAAATAGATCGACCTGTAACCCGGTTTTTTCAACTAATACTGTTTCATCAAGTCCATATACATCAGTTAATTGTAATTGTGAACGAAAAGCTTTAATAACCGCCAGCCGGTTCGCTTCTTGATTTTCAAGGCGACCAATAGGTTTTTTTGCCCAGTCAGATGCAGAAAAAACATAAACGGCTTTATAAAACCAGTAATTATGAAGTCGTAAAAGTTTTTCACCATTACACCGCCAAGCATCACGCGCTTCTAAATCACACTCAATAATTTCTAAATTCGTACCTACTAATACAAAGCGGATACTATCATCATAACAAAATGCATCAATTGACTGAGAAAGAAAGCTATCAAGTTCTACTTGTGCTTCAATCAATTGTTCAAAGGTTTGGTAAAAAAATTTACTTGGGCTTTCAATATTTTCTGGCGAAGGAAATAAGAAAGGAGATAAGTGATTTTTTAAAGAGGAACCAATCTTTTCATCAGTTAAATAAAAAACACTTTCATCGCATGTTTGAAGCTTCCATACAAGAAGTTTATTGATAGCGTTCCAAACATTTTTTTTCTCACTATAATTTTGAGAGTTTTCTGGAAAATCTTTAGGGACTATATGCTCAAAAGCATATAAGCTTGCATAACTTAACAGTTCAAACGGAGTTAAATTAACTAATAATTTTTTATAGCTTTCAAGAACACTTATACGTTCTTGGTGTGCATTTTTAAACGTGTGGCAAATTTGGATAAGCTCATTGAATATTCCACCTCTGATAAGAGCAAGTTTCTCTATTTCCTGCCATTTTTTAGAATGTTGACGTAAAACTATTCCTGAATATCGTACTGCTCGATATATAGATTCTGGAGAAACTTTAGCAATATGTAGAATTAAATCAAAATGAGTTGTTTTTTCCTGTTCCAAATAACGAGCAAGAGCAAAAACAAATGGTTCAGAGTTATAAATATCAGAGGATAGTTTTTCTAAAAATAAGCTTGACCAAAATGCGGCATTTCGTTCTGCTGCTTTTATTTTATGTTTTCCGCGTGTTCTAGGTTTACCATCAAGAAAAATTTCAGTTATTGCGATAACAGCATCAGAAATTGATAAACCTGATGTAATACACTGTTCATATTTTTGTTCGTACATATATGGGGTATCCAAAGTTAAAACCGACACATATAGCGTTTCCAATGCGATTTTTACACTAAAAACTTGTGAAATTATATTAGTAATCGTAATTTTATTTTAACATCCTTAGTGCTTTATTGGTGCCGGTGGATTGGGTGAGTATCTCGATAACGGCACTGTTGAGTATGGAACTTAGCCCTTTTCTAAATATGATGGCTGTTGACATTGTTAGTTATTATGTATGATAGGTTGGAGCTCAACCTAATACTCGACCTTCAAGTTATAATCGCACAAGCGGACAGTATTTATTAACAAAAAATAAATGTCAAGCTTTTTTTTTCACCTTTTTGAAAAGATTTAACTTGCTGTCAATTTTGTGATACAAAACAAAGCCGCCTTGACGCACAACGCAAATAATCCAAATCATCACAGGATTATTGTTTATAGCAGGCCATTTTT
>Ga0190315_1000737_pt1 | contig 14882 bp, 13 predicted proteins | sample 48701101_MG_FD_161673 | JGI IMG/M metagenome (GOLD analysis project Ga0190315, IMG submission 161673) | Hydrothermal vent sediment bacterial communities from Southern Trench, Guaymas Basin, Mexico - 4870-11-0-1_MG | ecosystem: Environmental > Aquatic > Marine > Hydrothermal vents > Sediment ...
AAGAGAACTAGCTTGGGTACTTGATACCAGCCAGTCAATCGGAACAAGGTTTGAGGTGAGCGGAAGGGAGTAAAGTTGTTAATTCCAAAATTATAGGATTTTGGTTTTTGAATTTTACGATGTCTTAAAATAATAGTATGTCTAACAAAAGCAAATTCAGTAGCACTCAACAGTATCTTAATATTTCCGAGATTAAGAACAATGTTGTAGTGTTAAAAAGGGGCGGATTAAGAGCTGTTTTAATGGTTTCGTCCATTAATTTTGCCTTGAAGTCAATAGATGAGCAGGACGCGATTATTTTTCATTTTCAGAGTTTTTTAAATTCTCTTGATTTTCCCGTCCAGATTGTCGTCAATTCTCGCCAGCTCAATCTTGATAATTATATGAACCAGCTTAAGGATAGGGAGAGAAGGCAAACTAATGATCTTTTGCGGCTTCAGACTGCCAGCTATTTGGAGTACATTCAGGGGTTGGTAAAAATGGCCAACATTGTTACCAAGACTTTTTATGTCGTTGTTCCTTTTGCCCCCTCCGAAGTAAAAGGCGAAGGAATACTGGGAAAATTAAAGGCGATTGGCTCCTCAACTTCTAAAATTTTAAGTAGTCGTGAAATGTCTGAAAAATACAGGGATCAGCTGTGGCAGAGAGTTGATCATGTTGTTAATAATCTTAGTGGAACGGGATTGCGAATGACAGTTTTAAACACTCAAGAACTAATTGAACTTTATTACAATTTATACAATCCGGAAATTTCAGAGAAAAAAGGACTGGCTGATATTAACGATTTAGATTTGGCGATAGAATAAATTGAGTTTGTCATTCCAGAAAATTTCGCATCCGCCAGCAGGCGGAGGAGAAATTTGTCTGGAATCCACTACTTCGCTATGTTTTTATAGAAACAATAAAACGAGCGGTAAAATGGCAATGTTAGTTGTAGCAATGGATCCCAGATATTTTTTTCTTCCGCTACCGCTCCAGAAAAAATTCTGGGATGACAAAAAATGTTTAGAAATTAAAAATTAGAAATTCGTCAAAAATTACAAAATTAAAAATTAAAAATTATTTATCTTATGTTTAAAAATCTGTTTTCAAAAAATAAACAAACCAATCCTGAAGATCAGCAAATTGTCCTTGAGTCTGAGAAAATTTACCAGAAGGGATTAACAACGGTAAAAGATATTATTGCGCCGGCAAGTTTTAAAATAAATACTGACCATATTGAGATAAATAGAAAACTTGCCTCCACTTTATTTGTTTATACATACCCGAGATACCTGCAGACTAATTGGCTTTCACCGATTATTAATATGGATATTACTTTTGACCTGGCGATTTTCGTTCATCCAATCGGTACTGCCGAGATTTTAAAAAATCTTAAAAAAACGGTTACCCAGATTCAGTCGCGAATTTCGATGGAGGAGGAAAAAGGAATGGTTCGAGACCCAATGCTAGAAACAGCATATCAGGATGTGGAAACATTAAGGGATGATTTGATGCAGGGGACGGAGCATTTTTTCCAATTCGGGTTGTATATTACTATTTATGCCGATAATATTAAAGAAATGATCCGGATGGAAACTCAGATTGAATCAATACTGGAAACGAAGCTGATTTACGCCAAGCCGGCGACAATGCAGATGGACGAAGGTTTTACTTCAACTCTGCCCTTAGGAAGTGATCGGCTGGCTATTGGAAACAATATGAACACCTCGCCGCTCTCAACCGCTTTTCCTTTTGTTTCTAGCGATTTGACTTCCAGTCAGGGTATTCTTTACGGTATTAATCGTCATAACAACAGTTTAATTCTCTTTGACCGTTTCAATATGGAAAATGCCAATATGGTTATTTTCGCCAAGTCGGGAGCGGGGAAAAGTTATTCCGTTAAATTGGAAATTTTAAGGAGTTTGATGATGGGAACGGAGGTAATCGTTATTGATCCCGAGGACGAATATCGTCATCTTTGCGAGACTGTCGGGGGAACTTTTATTAGGATTTCTCTTTCTTCCAAGTATCATATCAATCCTTTTGATTTGCCCCCTTCAATGGAGAATGAAAGCGGCGCCAATATTTTGAGATCGGCGATAACCAATATTTCCGGGCTGATAAAAGTGATGATGGGGGATGTCACTCCTAAAGAGGATGCCATTCTTGATAAGGCGATCGCCGAAACTTATGCTATTAAAGATATCACTCCTGAAGCCGACTTTTCCAAATTAACTCCGCCGACGATGCAGGATTTGCAGACTGTGCTGGAAAGCATGAAAGGCGCTGGCGACCTAGCGGTTAAGATTAAGAAATATACCGAGGGGAGCTTTGCCGGATTTTTAAATCATCATACTAATATTGATATTGAAAATGAGTTAGTAGTTTTCAATATCAGGGATATGGAAGAAGATTTGCGTCAGGTGGCGATGTATCTTGTCCTGCATCACATCTGGACGCTGATTCGCTCAAAGATGAAAAAAAGAATATTAGTAGTTGACGAGGCTTGGTGGATGATGCAGCACGAGGATGCCGCTTCGTTCCTTTTTGGCATTGCCAAACGTTGCCGAAAATATTATATGGGGTTGACAACCATCACTCAGGATGTGACTGACTTTTTGGGATCTCGCTATGGCAAGCCAATTGTTACCAACTCTTCTATACAACTTTTACTCAAACAATCGCCGGCAGCGATTAAGTTAGTTGTTGAGACATTCTTTTTAACGGATGAGGAAAAATTTTTATTACTGGAAAGCAATGTCGGGGAAGGAATATTTTTCGCCGGCTCAAAAAGAGCGGCTATCAAAATAGTTGCCTCTTACTCGGAAGACCAAATCATCACTTCTGACCCGGCGCAGTTGTTAGAAATTGAAAAAGCAAAGAAAGAATTGGCGGAGGAAGTGGCGGAGTGAGGAATTATTTATTAACGAGTTAACGAATTATGAATTAATAAATTGTATTGTATGGAATAAAAATCATTACTAAATTGTTAAATTTAGAAATTACGCGTTTGATTAAATCTTGTTTTAATTATCCGTGTTTATCAGCGCGCTATTATTAAATTAGACACTGATAAACACTGACTAAAGCGCTGATAAACACAGATTGAAACGCGCAATTCCTAAAATTGCTAAATTGTTGAGCGGCAAAGTAATTTCTAACAATTTAACAATGTAACAGTCTAACAATGTAATTTTATGAAAAATCTAAAAATAAATATCCGGGAAGTAGTAGTTAGCAAAGAAGCGGAAGATAACGCCTTTTGCGATGTTTTTGTTTATGAGCCGGAAAATGTTGCTGAGCAATTTTTAGGCAGTCTTTGTATTGTGGGAGAAGTTTCCAACTTAACTGACAATTCATCCTATTTAATTAATCTTCTCGCTTCGGTTCTCAAAAAAGAATTTTATTCCAACACCAAAAGAACATCCTTGGAGAGTCTGGAAGCCAGTTTGCATAAGGCGAATGTTACTCTGACTGAATTTACTGAACAAGGAAATACCGGCTGGATTGGCAATCTTCATATGGCCTGTATGGTTTTTAAGGGTAATGAGCTGCACTTCAGCAAAGCTGGCAAAATAAAAACTTTTTTAGTAAGAGATTTTCAGGCGACAGATATCGGGCAGGATTTGCTTGAAGGCGAGAAGCCGGATCCTTTTAAAACATTTGCCAATATTGCCAGTGGAACACTGGAAGTTGGCGATATCTTAATTTTGGGAACTCCGAAAGTGTTTGAAGTTTTTTCTTTGGAGAGAATGAAAGAAGAAATTACAAAATTGGACTTGGACGAATTTGCCTCCCTTATTCAGGAATCAATTGCTGACAGCGAAGAAATAGATATTGCTGGCTTACTGGCGGTAAAAGTTAGCGAGAAGGATAAAAGAGAAACTCTGCCTCATTATAAAATTGATGTTTTACCAAAACAGGAAGAAGGGGTGGAGGAAAACCAAAATATTATTTTGTCATCTCATAAACAGAAAGAGGATCTAAAAATCTTGCCGGAAAACCAAAATATTATTTCTGATGATAACAATCTAACTGAAGGTCAAGCGGAACGCGGAACCGAGAAGCCTTTTTACAATAAAATAAAAATTTTTCCCAAAACAATTTTTGGCAAGCGAAAATTGGCGGATCTTGCTTGGACAGCGGCAACAAGGCTATTTCATATTTTTGGGAAAATAACAGGCAAGATTATTTATTTTCTCAAAACGGAAACTCTACCCGTTCTTACTAAGCTCGGCAAGAAAGCATTTAATAAAATTGAAAAAATCGCAAAGAGAGTTGTTGTGAAAGGCAAAGATTCCGCGATTGGATTTGCTCGGCAAATAGTTGATTCTGAATCAAGAACCAATTTAAACCATCGCCTTAAAAGAAAATTAAGTTCTAAAAAAATTATTTTGGTGGTGATGTTTGTTCTGATAATTTTTTTCGCGGCTGACATTGTTTGGATTAAGCATCAAAAAAACAAAAAGGCGGAGTTTGAATATTATAATGAGTTGTTGCTTTCAGCTTCCCAAAAAGAAAGCGAATCCGAACAAGCAATTATTTACCAAGATTTTAACAAAGCGAGGGAGCTTTTGAAAGAAGCTGATAGTTTGTCGTCTCAGGTTATTCCATTTCGGGATTTGGAGAATCAAGCGCGGGAACTGCGGCAAAAAATTAAAAGCCATTCCGATAAAGTAGATCATATTAACCGTCTTGGGGATCCTGAGTTAGTTTTGGATTTTGCTCGAGTTGCGCCTGGAGCCGAAGCGGATGGATTGGTAAAAACCGGCAGTGAAATTTATTCTTTCAGTTCTGAAAATAATGGTATTTATCGTCTGAATTTAACTGAAAAATCTGTTTCCAGAATTTTGGCTGATTCGGATAGCTTGGGACACTTTAAAACAGCCACTTTTTTGAGTGGAACAAAGGAGATTATTTTTGTTACTGACACGCCATCGCTAGCGATTTTTAATCTTGATAAGAGCAGCCTGAAAAAAGCGGAAACAAGTTTTACTTCTGATAACTCTGGAATTAAAGATATTAGTAGTTTTGGCGCGAACATTTATTTACTTGATACTGAAAATAATCAGATATATAAGCGCGCGCGGTCACTGGGAGGATTTAGAGCTGGCAAAGAATGGATTATTGCCGGTCAAAAAGCCAATTTAAAAGATGCCGTTTCATTAGCGATAGATGGGGATATTTTTGTCCTTAAGTCAAACGGAGAAATAGAAAAATATTCAAGAGGAGTTAAAAAAGATTTTAGCGCGTCTTCTTTAATAGAACCGCTTGATAATCCAACAAAGATTTATACCGAAATTGACTTTGATTATCTTTATGTTTTAGATCCGCGCCATAAAAAAATAGTCCAGTATGACAAAGCGACTGGAGAATTAGTTAATCAATATACCAGCGAAAAATTTGATGATTTGAAAGACATTATAATTGATAGCCAGGAAAATAGAATGTATTTATTGAATGGAAAGAAAATTTTTGAAGTGGAGATTTTGAAATAAAGGGAAATAAATTTCCGATTTCTCCGATTTCTAATTTTTAATCCATTAGTTTTCCCCTTACCACTAATCTTCTTAAATTGGTTCCCACTGGCCAGCAGGTCATCAAGGTAATGATTGGTTCATTAACGGGGTTCATAATCCATGTTTCTTGAGGTTTGACTTGAAAACTTTCATAGACTTGGTAATTATATTTTTTACCCTTATAATAAACGGAAATTAAATCTCCGTTTTTTAGTTTGTCTAAGAGGGCAAAAATTTGGTTATAATTTCCTGTCTGCCAGAAATAATTAGAGCTGTGGCCGATGATAAAAACATTGCCTTTTTCTCCCGGGAAAGCGGTGTTGGGATAATGAACGACGCCTTTCTTTAAATCCCTTTTAATTTGGCGCGAGCTGGCGCTGGCGGAAAAAATAATAGGGGCGTTAATTTTCAGTTTGGGAATAACAAGGCGTTTGTCCCGATAAATTTTCGCTGGCGCGACTTGTAAATTTTGGTTTTGAGAACTGTTTTTTTGCGGCAGTGTTATAGGGACGGGCTTGCGATTTGTGGGGATAGATTTAAAACTTGTTTCTGCGGAAGCAAAATCATTATTTTTCTGATAAGAAAATCTAAGGCAAAATGATTGTTGATTTAGAACGATAAAAATAATTATTGCTTCAGTGAGAAACAGAAAAATTGTTTTTATTTTACTCATATTGTCGTATTGCCATATTACTAAATTGCTACGTCGCTTTTCTTTTTTTAATCTAGCAATTCAACAGTTTAGCAATTATATTGCCAAGCTAATAAAAAATAAAAACGCCTACTTTGAAATAGGCATTTTTACCAATCTAATCTAGCATAATTTTACTTCAAATTTACTGTCGCTCCGGCTTCTTCCAGTTTCTTTTTTAATTCTTCCGCTTCCGCTTTGGGAGATTTTTCTTTAATAACTTTAGGCGCGTCGTCAACAATGTCCTTGGCCTCTTTTAATCCCTTGCCGGTTATTTCTTTGACAATCTTGATGACTGAAATTTTGGAGTCGCCGGCAGCTGCCAATTCCACATCAAATTCATTCTTTTCTTCCGCTGCCTCTTCCGTTTCTCCATTGGCTGGGGCGGCGGCCACCGCCATTGCTGGCGCGGCGGCGGAAACGCCAAATTTATCTTCTAAAACTTTTACCAGTTCCGAAAGTTCCAGTACACTCATTTCTTCAATCTGTTTAACTAAGTCTTTAAACTTAGCGGGAACCTCAACTTTCTTTTCTTCTTTTGATTCCTCATTTTTACTTTCTTCTTTAGCAGATTCTTTTTTGTTATCCACTTCTTCTTTCTTGGTTTCTTCTGTCATAATTTTAAATTAATTAATAAAAAATTAAAGCTTATGTACTTGGAGTAATAATAAATTTACTCGTACCAAGTAAATAATCCAAGTAAATAATAATTATTAAATTACTACATTGTTAAATTGTCAGGGGATTCATTTTGCCGCCCGACAGTTTAACAATCTGGTAATGCAACAATCAAATCCGCAATCCGCAGACATTATTAAACAAATTATTTACTATTTATCGCTATTTTTTACCCTCTGCGATATTAGTTAAAACTCCGACCAGATTTCTGATACTGCCACTTAAAACATTAGCAAAACCGCTGATTGGAGCTTGAATTGCGCTGACCGTTTGGGCAAGCATCTGTTCTCGGTTAGGCAACTTGGCGAGAATCTTAATTTTAGAAGCGCTGACAAACTGGCCATTCATCAATCCTCCTAAAACAACAAGGTTCTTGTTGGTTTTTGAAAAATCGTTTATTAGTTTTGCCGCCGTTGCTTCGTCATCGTAACCAAAAGCGGTAGCGACTGGACCTTCCAACTTTGGCAGTTTAATATTTTTCAAGTCTGATTTTCCCAATCCTGTCTTAATAAGAGTTTTTTTGGTCACCCGATAATCAATATTTTCTTCTCTCAATTTATTTCTTAATTCTTCCGATTCTGAAACTTTAAGCCTTTGAAATCCGGTGAAAACTGCTATTTTTGATTTGGAAAATTTGTCAGCCAAATTCTTAACGATGATTTTCTTTTGTTCTTTAGTAATAGCCATTTTGTTTGTTATTTGTTTGTTAAATTTATAGCGCGTTTCTCTAATTTCTCTTAAGAAACTAAGAAATGAATAAAAAAACATCCTTCTTATCCTAGAAAGACGCTAAGCGTTGCGAACAAAAACAACATCAATTATTTTTGTCTGACGCTTCCATCCTCGGCGGGGCTTATTTTTTGCCTGCTGTCTAGGGATAAGCAATCAACACTGTCATCTTATCAGATAATAAAAACTTGTCAAGAGCGGGCAATTAGTTTAGGATGAACATAGTGGAACTATTGGCGTTTGTTTATGTTCAGAGGTTTGTGTTTATCTGTGCCTAATCAATAATAGCGCGCGGACGAACACGGACTAAAAGCGCAGATAAACACAGACAAAATTTATGTTAAATAATTTGGAAAAAAAAATATCCCGACTAAAAAAAAATTACCAAAGAAAGTATGGATTAGCGGTTTTTGATGTGAAAATAAAAGAATGTAAAAAAGGACTGGTAATTGAAGGAACTGTTCTGACAAAAAATCAGCGGGATGAGGTTTTAAATTTAGTAGAATCTATAGAAACGAGTTCGCCAATCAGCGTTTCTATGGCAAGAATTAAAATTTTAAGCGATCCGAAGCAAAGAAATGAAATTGGCTGGGCAACAGTTAAGAATAGATTAATCAATGTTAAATCAAGATTTGTTTCTAACAAAATCTTAAATAATAAAATCTTAAAAAGAATTATATGCTCACAGGGTTTTAGGAATGAGATTTTGAGGGTGTTGTACAGAAATGAAGATCAATTATTGGTTCAGCAGCGAGATGGAACATTAGGATGGACGGATAAAAAAGATGTAATTATGAAAAGAAAAAATTTGCCTAAATTACAAAAAGAGTGGCTGAAACAGTATCATACCCTAGACTATGATACTAGAGATAAAATTTTGTTGGCAGGTGCCGGTAAAAACAAAATTATTGAAGAAGCGAAAAAATATCTCGGCGCGCCGTATTTGCTGGGCGGAAAAACAAAAAAGGGAATTGATTGTTCGGGGCTGGTTCAGATGGCTTATCAAAATTCTTTGGGGATTATTTTGCCTCGCCACTCCCGCGACCAGCGGAAATTCGGACGGAAAATAAAATTGGCTGACAGCGAAGCTGGTGATTTGGTATTTTTTGAAAAACTAAAAAACAAAACCAGTCATGTGGGATTAGTGTGTGAGAATAAACCAGATAATTTTTTGATCATTCATTCTTGTCGGGAAAATAAAGGAGTGAAAATTCAGAAGTTGGAGAAGGTTTTAGAGAAATATAAGGTGGTGGAGGTAAGGAAGATAGTTGAAGATTAGGAAATTGGATATTTATAAATTTGGGATTTGTTCTGATTTGCTTAATTTGCCGGATTGTGCCTCATTAAATAGGACAAATAGGACAAATAGGACGCGAATAAACGCGAATAAGAATATTGTTTGGAAAAATAAAAAAAGTTTAAGCTTTTAAAGCTTAAACTTACGGGGTTTCTTTTTGTCTTGGCAGTATAATTCTATCATTTATCTCCGCCGCTATACAAAAGGCGAAAAATGAACATAGAACTAAGATTACTGCCGCGCTTATCAAAACGAAAAATACAGTTCCCGTTTTGAAATAGTTTCCGAATAGATAGCTTGCAACCAGCAAAGCACCTGCCAGCCAAACCATTGCAAGTTGAGCTTTTCTAACCTGCCTCCTGTTTATTACTTTCACTTGTTTCACCTCCTTTTCATTTTTCTATTTACAGTCTATTATTTAGTCACAAAAATGTCAACCAGCCTCAAAGATCTAAAAAATAAAAATATCCACATTGTCGGGATTGGGTCGGCGGAGGGGAGCGCGGTGGGAGAGTTTTTAATATCTCAAGGAGTCAAGAGCATTACTGGGCATGATTTTTCGGAGGAGAAAGATTTTGAGAAAATTTTTAATAATACTCACTTAAGTTTAAAGCCGAAAGAGCGAAAAGAAGCGCTGAAAAAACTTTTGAATTCGCCGATTAAAATAAACTACAAAAAAGATTATCTTAGAGACATTGAAAAAGCGGATATAATTTTTGTTTCACAAGTCTGGTTTAAGTATCCGCAAAATTTGCCAACTTTACAAAAATTAAAAGATAAAGGATTGCCATTTAAAACAATTACTAATTTATATTTTGAATTAGCGCCCTGTCCGATTATTGGGATTACCGGCGCGAATGGCAAAACAACCACGGCGAGATTGATCAATAATATTTTTAAGATCTGGATGAAAAAAAATGACAAAAAAGCCTATTTTGCCGGGAATGATCGGCAGAATGTTCAGGTGTTAGACAAGCTAAGCGAGATGACTAAGGATGATGTTTTAATTTTGGAAATCAGCAGCACACAGTTGTTGCTAAATTCAAAAATAAGTCCGCATATTGGAGTGATCACAAATATTACTCCGAACCATCTTGACGATCACGGCAGTTTTGAAAATTATATTGAAGCGAAGAAAAATTTGATTAGATATCAGGGGGCGGGGGATTGGGCGGTACTAAATTGGGATGATGCTCAGAGTAGAAAGTTTGTAAATTCCATAAAGTCAAAAGCATTTTTATTTAGTCGGAAAGAAGAATTAGAGGAGGGGTGTTTTGTGAAGAGTGAAAAAATAGTGATAAATGCGAGAGACACTAAGCGTCCCATAGGACACTTAGTGTCTAGTAATGTTATTTGTAATATTAATGACATTAAAATTCCCGGCGGGCATAATTTGGAAAATGCCTTGGCGGCAGTGTCGGCGGCTTTTCTTTATGGGGTTGATTTGAAAATTATTAAAGAAGGAATAACGAGCTATGTTGGAACAAAGCATCGTTTGAAATTGCTTTATAATGCTAACGGAGTAAAATATTACGACGATACTCAAGCGACAACCCCCGAAGCGACAATGAAGGGTTTAGATTCTTTTGGCGAAGAAATAATTTTAATTGCCGGAGGCGATAACAAAGGGATGGATTATCGGCGGTTGGCGGAGAAAATAAACAATAAAACAAAACTATTGATTTTACTTCCCGGAAACGCTTCGGATGAAATTGAGAAATTTATTGATAAAAATAAAATAGATTTTGCGGAAGTAGATAGTTTTTCCGAAGCGATAAACTTTCTAAAAAAATATTTAAAAAATAAAAAAACACCTAACATCCAATCGGATGCCAAGCATTTGTATGTGGTCTTAATTTCTCCTGCCGCGGCGCATTTCTACTCAAAATATGTGGAAAATTCGGGAAGAAGTTTAAAAGAATGGATAAAATTAGTTATAAATAGCGAATTATAAACGGAAAAAACATAATTTGTCTTTCTCGTCAAGGAGAATAAAACTAAAAGTTTTGTAATTCAAAGCAGACAGAATGCAAAAAATACAACGCGCTTTTTGCCAAACCAATAATATCAAACTAATAATATCTTAGCAACTTTAACCTCTATAAAATGCGGGGACGACCGGACTCGGACCGGCGACCTTCTGCGTGACAAGCAGACGCTCTAACCAACTGAGCTACGCCCCCTTATTATAATTAAAGAATTAACGAATTGTAAATTAACGAATTGAACAAATCGTAGAATTAAAATATCGGTTTACCAATTCGCTAATTCGTTAATTCTTTAATAAGCAATTAAAATAAGGTAGCAGGGGTGGGGATCGAACCCACGACCTCGGGCTTATGAGTCCCACGCTCTAACCATCTGAGCTACCCTGCCTAATGTTATTTTAACATGTAAACACACTAACATTTAAACAAGAGATTTCCATAAAAGTTGCGGCTTTAAAAAAATTTTTACTGTTTCTTTCTTTATATTTGTTAAACTCATTAACTTACAGTTTCCACGAAAAATATTTCCCGCCTGTTTATATATTTATATGTTAAAATGATGATTTTGTTGCGGGGGCAGGATTCGAACCTGCGTCCTCGAGGTTATGGGCCTCGCGTCCCGACACCTGTCGGGACTACCCCGCGCGACCTATTTAATTTCTTGATTGCTAATTAACCATTCTATATATTTCCTACTTTTCTTTTTCTTGATTTCACTCTCTCGTTTTAAAGCCTCTGTTCTACTATTAAATTTTTCAGTGTAAACCAAGATCCATGGTCGTTTTTTTCTTGTATATCTTTGTAATCCTTTATTGTGAAATTTTATTCTTCTTTCCAAATTGTTAGATTCCCCCGTATAAAAACTTTTATCTTTCAAGCTTTGTAAGATGTATAAAAAATGTTTTTTCATGTTGCGGGGGCAGGATTCGAACCTGCGTCCTCGAGGTTATGGGCCTCGCGAGCTGCCACTGCTCTACCCCGCGATGCAAAAGGTTTAGTTAAATTAACTTACTTTAATAGAGTAGATTATTTTATTTTAATTGTCAAACGGTATTATAGAACATAAAATGTGTAACGCGGAACAAATTTTACTTATTATTCCATATTCTGTGTTTTATAATACAATACCATGACTACTTCTCGCCGAAAATTAGGTGATCTTGGAGAAAAATTAGCCAAAGAATATTTGGAAAAACAGGGCTATGAAATTATTGAACGCAACTATCAAAAAAGATCGGGGGAGATTGATTTGATTGCCAGAAAAAATAAAATAATTATTTTTGTTGAAGTTAAAACAAGAACTAAGAATGAAAATGAAGAGTATAGTCCGCCGGAGGAAGCGGTAAATTTTTCCAAGCAGCGGAAAATAATCAAAACCGCCCGATTATACCTTTTTGAGAATCGCTACTCAGGAAAAACGGACTGGCAAATTGATATTATTGCTATAGAGATAAACAAGCAAACGCATCAGGCGAATCTCAGACATATTAAGAATGCGGTGGTTTATGATCGGTGTTATTAATGCTTCGCTATTGAAGAAAAGATGATAATATGATATGCTAAAAATAATTAGAGAATTGCCATATTGTTAAATTGCTAAAGGCTATTGGCAAAATGAAAGGTTACCACCTCTAAAATTAAATTTTCCTTTAAGAAAAACAAGTTTGGATATTTCTAAAGGTATTTTTTAGCTAAAATAAACGGGAAATAACGATTGTTTGATTATAAGAATTATTCGTTATAACAAAGTGATTTTTAAATTAACCTGTTCACTTTCATTCTGCATATAATCGCTAAATTGTTGGACGCGAGGAATTAATTTTCCAGCAATTTGACAATATAACAATTTGACAATATAACAATTTAAAATTATGAATCTTAAAGACCTTGCTCAACAGCCGGAAAAAATTACTTCTGGTCATCGGTTGTGCGCCGGGTGCGCCGAGCCGATTATCGCTAAATTAGTTTTAGCCTCCATTAAAGATCCAGTGGTGGTGATCAATGCTACTGGATGTTTGGAGGTGGCGACAACCATTTATCCCTACACTGCCTGGAAAATTCCTTGGATGCATAACGCCTTTGAGAACGCGCCGGCGACTGTCAGCGGAATTATTGAGGCTTATAATGTTATTTTAAGAAAGAAACCGAGCGCGCGGCCGAAGTGGGCGAGGAATCTGCCCAGAAATATAAAATTTGCCGTCTTCAGTGGTGATGGGGGAAGCTATGATATTGGATTGCAAAGTTTATCGGGAGCGTTGGAACGGGGGCATAAATTTTTATATGTTTGTTACGACAATGAAGCCTATATGAATACTGGCAACCAGCGTTCCGGCGCGACGCCGCTTGGATCTTCAACAACTACTTCGCCGGCAGGAAAAGTTAAGCAGGGCAAAGAAGAATGGAGAAAAGATTTAACGGCGATTGTTGAAGGTCATCATATTAATTATGTTGCCCAAGCATCCATTTTTCACTGGGCGGATTTATCCAAAAAAGTTCAGCGGGCGATGGAAGTAAACGGGCCGTCGTTTATCAATGTAATGAGTCCCTGCCAGCGAAGCTGGGGATTTGATCCATCTCAAACGGTCCAAATTGCCAAGCTGGCGGTGGAAACAAACTTCTGGCCGCTTTATGAAATTAACAACGGCAAATTTACTCTAAACTACGAACCGCGAAAAAGAACCCCAATTATTGAATGGATAAAATCCCAGAAAAGATTCAAGCATTTATTAAAGCCAGAGAATAAAAAAATTATAGAAAGGATTCAGGAACATATTGATAAACAATTTGAAACACTCAGAAAAAGGCAAGGTTAGCTGAATAAGTTTTCAATTTTCAATCCCGAGAACTGGAGATAAATCATTGAAAATTTAGTCATTGAAAATTGATTGAAAATTAAAAATTAGAAATTGAAAATTAAGCATATAATTTAATATCCTATTCTACTAATGTTTATATGTTCCTGCCCCGATAGCTCAACGGATAGAGCACCGCACTCCTAACGCGATGATGTAGGTTCGATTCCTACTCGGGGTACGCGGAAGTTGAAAGTTCGTAAAGTTGAAAGTTGGAAGCTAAAAGCTAAAAGCAAAGAATAACTTTGACTTTATGAACTTAATTCTCAATTACTCTTGGGCTCGTGGCGCAGTTGGTAGCGCGCCTCCATGGCATGGAGGAGGTCGGGGGTTCGAGTCCCCCCGAGTCCACTAGGTAGACACTGTCTATAAAATTGCCAAGACATTAGATATTGGCTTGGTATTTTGGTGAAAAATGATTGTGCCAGTTTTCAATCAAATATTTTTGTGAGAAAACAATCTCACATTCAATTTGCAAGTGCAACTTTATGGCGGTTATAGGCAACATTATCTCCTTATTGGTTATACAATTTTAACAATAATTAATTAATTATGAAAATCAATTTTTCAAAAAAGCAATTTGAGAATTTAATTAAGCTGGTTTATCTGGGAAACTGGATGATCAATGCTATTCGTGTTGGCGATGAAAAAATTAAAAAATATGACGAGATAGAGCAGTATATTTACTCGTTTGCTAAGGATTTTGGTTTGGAAAAGTACATAGAGTTTAGCAAAAAGTATAATAAATTCTTTCCTGCCAGAGAGCTTGAGGAAGGAACTGATGTGGAGCAATATAGAGAAGAATATGACAATGAAACTTTTTGGGAGGATTTAATAGACAGGCTGACAAGGCGTGATTTTGTCAAGAAATACGGCGAAGAAACAGTTAAAAAAATGAGTCTAGAAGAACGGATAGAAAAAGAATATCCGTTTGAAGAAAAGTATAGAAATGAATTTGAAAAAAACGGGATTGAGAATTTAAAAGTTTAGAAATGGTTAAAAAGTTTTAACAACCTAACGGCTATTGGCAAAATGAAAGGTTACCACCTCTCAGTTGCCCTTTATGAAAAAATCAATTAGAATTAAAGCCAATAAATCTTTCTTAAAACAATACCACTATGGAGAAAAAAAATTATTCAAGTTAAG
>Ga0190315_1000743_pt1 | contig 14851 bp, 12 predicted proteins | sample 48701101_MG_FD_161673 | JGI IMG/M metagenome (GOLD analysis project Ga0190315, IMG submission 161673) | Hydrothermal vent sediment bacterial communities from Southern Trench, Guaymas Basin, Mexico - 4870-11-0-1_MG | ecosystem: Environmental > Aquatic > Marine > Hydrothermal vents > Sediment ...
GTGCCGGAAGAAACTGCCGCACAGTGGGACCGGGGCCTTTGGCCGCTGGTATCGAATCCGGTGCTGAACGAAGTTGCAAGGGCACACTGTGCGGATATGGTGGCCCGGGATTATTTTTCCAGTGAGACGCCTGAGGGCCAGGGCGCGGAGGAACTGGTTTCCGCTGCTGGTTATCCAGTACAGTTATTGCGGGAGGATTTGGCGGCCTTAGGCTTTGAGGTATTTTTAGACCCCCAAGAAGCAGCAGAAACACTAATAGACGCATTGCTGGTCGATGCCTTGATGCAGCGATTCCAGGACGGCGAGCCCACTCTATTGCACGAGGGTGTCGTGGAAGCTGGGATCGCCCTGTGGGGTGGCGAACTGTCTATAGATAACAAAAGTCATCAAGTTTATATAATCTGCATCCTGCTGGCAAGACCCAGGGTTCCGGAATCGGCATGGTTTCAGTGTGGTTACGTCTACCAGGACCTGAACGGCAACTACGCATATGATCCGGGGGAAGGGCTGGAGGAGATCGAACCTTCCTATTGTTATGATAATGAGCAGTCCCTGAAACTGGCGACCGGACCTCAAGGTGTATACTGCCTGCAGAGGCCGATGTATAAGTGGTGGTTAGAAATATGCGACAATGTGTGGTTAGACCTGTGGTGTCCGGAAGTTCCGGAACCGCATGACACAGTTGTGCGCCATGACTATATGCTGTCCCCATTTTTTTATATGGATTTAAGGGCAAGGTGCGAGTGGTATTAGGGTATGCAGGGCCTGATTTATTGAAAAAGTGTTAGGCATTTCTTGACACTATGAAGGTACTTAGTAAAAAATGTGCTTTTGCAGTATTTCTGATATCCTTTTAATCCCCCATATACCAAGAAATCCGTCACATAATCCCACCAGCAATGGATATTTATTGAAAAGAATGCCTGCGTAGAGCCAAGACATTTTCCTGTTCAGACTTCAAAATCACCTCACCATCTCCTCAGAATTGAGCTACTTTTTCGTTACTTGTTTCGCCAAATATGGTCATGTGCTACATTAATTTACTCGCTTAGAGGATAGGGCAACGCTGGGGAGCGACCCGAACGCCGTGGCGGGGGATTTTGATCCCCTCGACTATTTCTGATGATGACCTGGCAGCACCTTGGTGCTGCAAAGAGATATGAAGACATGAAACCTGTAGAAATCATTCTGGAAGTCACCAATTATTGCAATCTCAGATGCCGATACTGCCACATTCACGGCAAGGGGGCAGGATTCAGCCGTCCTAAAGGTTACATGGCACCTGAACTCTGGAAAGACATCCTCAGGGAACTGTCTCAATGGACTGAGCCCGTGAATCTTGTCACCCACGGCGCAGGAGAACCGCTTCTTTATCCCCGCCTGAAGGAGTTGCTACTTGAGGCAAAGAAGCTGCCTCATTTGACAGTTGGATTCATGACAAACGGCATGCTTCTTTCACCCGAAATGAGCCGGTTTCTCGTTGAAAATCAGATTGACTGGCTGGCCTTCAGCATAGATGGAGTCCGTCCCGAGACCCATGATTCAGTGCGTCTGGGGGCCAGTCTCCGACTGATTGAACAAAACGTGGAATACCTGGCAGCCTACAAGGCCAGGTGTGGTGTCACTAAGCCACGTCTCAACTTCAACATGGTGCTTTATCCTCACATCAGGGATCAGAAGGATGCCTTTCTTAAACGCTGGCTGCCCTGTGCCCAATGTATCTTTTTTTCACGTTTCCGGCCTATGGGTTCCAAAAGGCTCTGGGATCAGATGTCCCCGCCTGTGGCATTCAGACCGTGCCATCTTCTTTTTACACAGGCCGTTGTCTCCTGGCAGGGCAGACTGGCCCTCTGTTGTGAAGATATTGAAACGGAAATAAGTCCGGGCGATATTTCAAATCAGTCGCTTTCCCGGATATTTGAATCATCTCCAGTACTAAAACTCTACCGCGAAAAACACAGGAGCGGAGATACAGGGACATTAAAACTCTGCAAGGACTGCCATGTCTGGGCAGCTTCAATCTGTCTTGAGGAAAGGACATACATTGAAAACAGGCACAGGATCCATTACAGAAAGACTCCTGCTGCAGAGACCTATGAAATAGAGAAAAATCATGATTGATAGGATAAAAAGACTCATCAAGCCGTCAAAGGCGCCTGAAGACCTCTGCTCCCGCCTGATTATCGAAACGGTTGCAAGCTGCAATCTTTCCTGCACCATGTGTCCCACCACCCATTATGGCCCAAGCCACAAGGGACTCATGCACGAACGCATTTTTCAGAAGGCCCTGTCCCTGGTACGGGAGAACATGCAGGTCATCCTGACGGGCTGGGGTGAGCCTCTCATTGACAGCCGACTGGAAAAACATATACGTCTATGCAAGGATGCGGGAGCCATTGTTTACATTGCAACCAATGCCACCCTGCTTCGACCCGATCGGGCGCGCGGATTGCTGGATTCCGGCCTCGACGGCCTGAGTATTTCCCTTGATGCAGGATTGCCGGAGACCTACAGCCGGATAAGAGGTGGAAACTTCCATAATGTCATCCAAAACATGGCTTCCCTGGCATGTCTGAGGGAAAAGATCAATACCAAATTCTGGATAGATGTCAGTTTCGTAACCATGCGGTTGAACATCTCAGAGATGGCCTCTTTCCTGAAGCTGGTTTCAGATATTGGAGTAAATTCTGCTACAATAACGCCCAGGTATCTGATATTTTCAGAAGAAGATTTTTCCAGGCACTTTGTCCCTTTGGATGAAGTAATGAATGCCTTCCAGGATGCCCAGGGCAAGGTTTCTACTGGCAGTATGGAGCTTCGCACCTATGCCCTGGAGAATTTTCCACAGGGTGATTGTCTTGCAGAAGCTGTAAAAACGGCATTCATTTCCTTCAAGGGCCAAGTCTCGGCCTGCTGCAATCTGGGGCATCCGGCCCCACGCTACCTGCCTTCCACGGGGGAATCCATGGACCCCTTTACCATCTTTGGAAGTATCGAAAACCAGGATTTTGAACACATCTGGTCAAGCAAAAAATTTATAAAATTTCGAAAAAGCCTCTCCCTGGGCATAATCCCCCGGCCCTGCAAAGGCTGCTTACTCGTGTCAACAAGGGATCAGATCCCTGTTGCAATAGTTTCAAAATGAAGAAGACATCCTTTCAGATAAGGTCTTCAAGGGGAAAATTCGAGATAAGATCCTATGAGACCGGAGATGAAGAAAAGATCCTGTCCTCGTGGGAAACGGTCTTTGGCAGGAGCATGCCCGCAGCCCATTGGCAATGGAAATATCCACTAAATCCTGCCGGATTCCGCACGCTCCTCTGTCTTTCTGAAAACGGAGAAGTGGCGGTTCACTATGCGGGCCAGGGATGCCGTGTATGTTTTTTTGGAAAAGAGGTCCTTGGGCTGCAGTTGACAGACATCTTTACTCACCCTGCATACCGCTGGGCCATAGGTGGAAAGACCGGCCTTTTTATCAAAACAGCTCGGATTTTCTGGCAGACCTTCCTGGAAAAAGCCCCTTTTTCTCCGGAATACGAGTTGAAGGTTTCCGCATCCAAGGCCTTGTTCCTTTGGGGTCTTCCTGGTCACCGCCATGCCCGCCTCGGTCAGAAAATGCTCTCTTATGACACACTTCCCAGGGCCTTTTACGCCGTCAAACCTCCAACCAAATGCAAACCCGGACGGAAAAGGCTCTGGCTCATTGAAAAGGCTGTTCCAGGGCTTGATCCGTTACCCTCAGGTCTTAACGAACTCTGGAAGAGATTTCGCCGGAAATACAATCCCTTTTGTCTGGCCAAGGATGCCGCCTATCTAAGCTGGCGTTTTTGGCAAAGGCCATTGGATTGCCGGAAACCGGAACTTACTCTCACCAATACCACATCACCCAGGTACCGGTTTTATTTTCTCAAAAGGCCGTGGAGTTTGAAGATCAGGGCATGGTTGGTAACCACGATTGAAAAAGAGGGGATTCTAATACTGGATTTTCTTGCAGAACAACCTGAAATGTTGACCAAACTCCTTATTTTCCTCCTGTCTGAGTACGGTGACAATTCCCTTAGGGTCTGGACTTCAGAGACATCCCCGTGGAAGAGGGCATTTCTGGATGCCGGCTTTGTTGAACAGGAGGAATCCCTGGGGATAGTGCCTTCCATCCAGGGGTTTGAAGACGGATTTATGGAAAAAAAGGAGACCTTTCACTGGATCATGGGAGACGCAGACCTTTTTTGACAGGTTTTCCACTGGTGGTTTAAGTAAACCGTACCCCCGGCCATGAACCGGCGCAACAGGATTTTCATTAACCCGGGCTTTGTGAGGCGATGGTACACATGAATAGCTGTTTCATCCTGAATTACTTAGGATTATACTTTAATATATTGAATTGCAAGGTAAATTTCAAAGATGAAAAATAGATTAAACCTTCTTATGTACTTTCTGAAAAAAGACATAAAGGCACGATATGCCGGGTCAGGTTTAGGTTTATTGTGGAGTATCTTTACACCGCTGGTTCAGATTGTCCTTTTCTGGTTCGTTTTTTCCGGAATCATGAAAGCCCGCCCATATGCAACCACGCAAATGCCATACATATACTTCCTTCTATCCTCTTTCTTTTTCTGGCTCGCATTCTCAGACGGCATTACGAGGTCGTCTAATATAATAATTGAAAACGCAGAAATAGTTAAAAAAATTTCTTTTCCGAATATAATTCTTCCTGTAACTGTAACAATAACGAGCTATCTGCTTAATGTTATAGGATTTTTATTCTTTATGATTGCCTATACAACGACAACGACTTTTAGTCCTATAATTGTCTTGGTCATCCCCGTACTTTTTTTTCAGTTATTATTTTCACTGGGGTTAGGCATGTTTTTAGCAGCGCTTTTACCCTATATCAGGGATTTAGGTCAAATCGTTGGACATATCTTGCAGGGAATGTTTTTTGTGTCGCCGATCCTATACAGCATAGATTCGGTACCTGAAAAATTAAGAATAATTTTTTACTTTAACCCCATTACATATTTTATATCTTCATATCATAGAATTCTTCTTTTAAAAGAAATACCTTCCTTGTTTTTTATATGGATAATTTTCTGCATTTCAATAACGTCATTTTTTGGTGGTTTTTATACGTTTAAAAAACTAAGGGATGGATTTGCCGATGTTTTATGAATCAAAAAACGACGTTTTTATAAAGGTCGAAAATATTACAAAAATATATAAGCTGTACGATAAACCACTCAATAGATTAAAAGAGCTTATTCTCCACAGGCCATACCATAAAGAACTTGCTGCCCTTAATGGGATAAATTTTACAGTGGATAAAGGGGAGACCTTGGGAATAATAGGAGATAACGGTGCAGGCAAAAGCACTCTTTTAAAGATACTTTCAAGGACATTAACTCCCACACATGGGCAATTCGAAGTAAGTGGTATGGTAACCTCTCTTTTAGAACTTGGATCCGGGTTTCATCCAGAATTTACTGGCATAGAGAATATATATTTTTATGGTTCCCTTTTAGGTATAAGTAATGGATTTATGAAGAAAAAGATAGACGAAATAATAAATTTCTCAGGCTTAGGGGATTTTATCAATTACCCTATCAAGACATACTCATCAGGTATGTATGTAAGACTTGCCTTCTCGGTTGCTACAATAGTAGAGCCGGATATCCTCATTATTGATGAGGCACTATCGGTAGGAGACCAGTACTTCCAGAAGAAATGCCTTGATAAAATGGCTGATTTCAAAAAAAGGAATAAAACCGTAGTATTTTGTACCCATGATATGTATCAGATAAAAGCATTTTGCGATAAAGCCATGTGGTTGGATCATGGAAAGATCAGAATGATGGGTAATACATCAGATGTCGTAAATGCCTATGTTGGTTATGAACAGACAAAGGCAGAAACACATGAAACTGAAATAAATAAAGAACCACAGAGTTCATTCTTATTCATAAAAGATTTCTCAATTAAACAGGACCAGGAAAATAATTTAGATATTGAATTCAAGGTGACATCTTTAGAGCTATTTGAAGGACACGTGGGTTGGGCAATATTAAGAAATGACAGGCTTCAGATATCTTTTATGACTACTAAAATGCAGGGGAAAAGACATTTCTTGTTTGACCAGAAAGAAAAATCCTTTAAAATCCGGATTGAAAACCTAAATATTGTAAGCGGTAATTATATTGTCTATGTTGGAGTTTTTGATAAGGAGGCATACCGTCCATTAGTAATTGAATCTCAAAAGATTTTCATTCATACAGATGTTGATATATTAAATTCTATTTGTTTTTTGCAAAGTAGTATCAGGTTGACTGATTGATAGGATCAATATTAAAATTCTGCACTATTGTATTAAATACGCGTAATTTTTTTCTATTATTGGATCACCTGCAATAATTTTTTTAGCTATTATTATCCACTTTTTTGCATTCGATACATCACCTTTCAATGCATAAAGTACAGCCAAATTATTTGCGATCTCGAAAAAATTATTATCCTTCTCCCATAAAAGGAGCAGTTTTTTAATCAAGTGATCTATTTTTATAAATCCTTTTTTATAGCCTTCCATGGCATTTATAAATTCTTCATTCACCGTAATAATATCATATGACTGCTTTATTTCCGGAGAAGCAGAGATAAACGTTTTGGTATTGAGAGGACAAAGACAGGCTATTTCTTCCTTTCCTAATATTTGAACAAATGAACAATTTTTACATCCATCCGGATAATCTCCTTTATAGAGCTTTAGCCGTAAATTTCTGTAATTGGGACCATTCCAAATCCCACCTAATGAATCAAAGTTCAAATTCCCCATAAAAAGTTTATCAATAAAACAACAGGCCCGAATCAACCCTTTAAAACCAATAATGACATGTTCATCAACTGTCCTGCAACATAATGCACCATCGGCTCTTTCTTTAAAATAAATTTCTTTTAAACCTTCCGTTGGAGCAATATTTCTGGAAAAGGTTCCGGTATGAATTAATTTTATCCCCAACTTTCCAGCTAATTCCAATGACTTTTCAAGACAAGTATCAAAAGTCTCCCTATAGTTACAGAGTGAATATTTATCAAAATCCTCCTTTTTATAAAATATCCTGTGTATAAGCGTCACTTGTTTTGAGTCAAACTCGGATGCCAACTTAATTACTAAAGGCAATTCCATAATGTTGTCTTTCCATGCAACAAATGTAAAACTCAGAAATGGTTTGTCAGTATTGTATCTCCTCTTGCAGTCCCTAAAGGAACGGAGATTTTTAAGCAGTACTTCAAATCTACCACCTTTTCGAATACTTTCATACGTAGATTTTGTTCCACCATCTATTGAGACGGAAAATGCTACATTTTTACCCAATATCCGTCTTGCCCTCTGCTCATTCAAAAACAACCCATTCGTAGAAAAACTGATGCAGTCAGAAAACTTTTTCTCCTCCAGGCAATATTTTAGAATTCGATCCCAATTTTTCGCTATGAGCGGTTCTCCAGAGGCAAAGAGTGATAACGATTTTGTATTATCTATCTGTGAGATGACTTTTTTGAAGAACTCCCATTCCATATGCCCCTTTTCAAACTGAATATCTTTCATAGAATGAGGACACATTTTGCATTTCAGATTACAATGATTTGTAACATCTAAATAAATAGTTTCGGGCTCTTGCCAATATAATAAGCTATCAAACATCAATAAGTTTTTTCGATTTGTCGGCATTTTTATATACGCACGAGACTTCACCCATCTCATAAGCGCTAAGTTGTTTTGTAAATGTTCACAGGTTACTAGATTTATGCCCTACGGAATTGTTTTAAAAGATGAACGCGAAGATAGAATGAAAATGAATATCCAATACCGAATATTCAACGGCTATTTCTGTTTCTTTTCAGCCGTCTTGATACTCGCAACGCACTTCTCAATAAGTCTGGGTAACACTCACTGGATTCCCAACTCCGCGCGGGAATAACGATTGGGTGTGAGCGCCTGTAAAATATCACTTAGTAATTCAGGATTTTATAATTAATAAAACTTACCCATTTGAGAAATTACGTGATACCAGCGACCGTCCTTTGCCTTGAACCAGTAATCAAGCCTTGTCTGCTTCAGGTGGTCAGGGACTTTCATTAACAACATCCCTGGATAAGAAATATCTACTTGAAGTCTGACAACTGTCAGCCCCTCAGGGCCGGTCCCTTCAGGAAGAATCTCAACTACCTTGAAGCTGTTATATTGGATCCCTCTACTAAAATTTGAAATATAATATTGCCTGGTGACCGCCTTTTTATATGCATTCCTTTCATAGTCAAAAGAGTGATACAGGTCCCCTTTTACCCGATAATTCCAATAGACATCAACCGCCTCTCTCAACGATTCGTTTTCCGGTCGTACGGAATCGTTCAGATTATTTATATCTTTTGATCCATGTAAACTGCATGCACAGACCGCAAAAAGCAAAATGAGAAAAATGATATACCTGCTCATCAAAAATCCCTTCCCTTTCTCAAAATTTGTATCTTTCCCGATTGATAATCAGCCATGCCCAGAAAAGGGGTTTTGTATGCCAAACCACAAGCACTGTTTATCTCCGTGTTGATGACAGGCCCTTTTAAAAGGCTGTATTCGCCGTTGTTACTGACGCCGTAAAAAATGTATATGTCTCCAGGCCGACCTATTATCTTATTTTCTACAAAGACAATGATGTCGGGGACACTATCAGCATTTAGATCTGTTTTAAGCGCTGACGCCGCCCTGCCCGGTAAAGTAAAAGCAGATCTTTCCCTCAAAGCATCTACACCTTCCAGCAGCAGAACAGTGCCAGGATAATCACATGCCACCACCCATTCCGGAACATTCTGTCCGGAGATAAATTCGCCGAAAATTGGTGAAATATTATTAAAATGAAAGATATGCTTTACGGAATATCTTTTATTCTTTTCCGACTCAAGCAACCATGCATCTCTGCTGCAATAATCAAGCGCCAATATCTCGGAAATACCATCTCTGTTTAGATCATTTACTGATTTTAAATATTTGAAACAGTGTTTAACCCATGCGCTTCCGGCATGATTTCTTGGCCTTGATGCCCCCAAGGAAGCAAGTACCGGAGCAAGTTTTTCTGAATCCACCTTTTTTAACAGGTCATCGTCCTTTTTGTCAGTCCCTTTATGGTTAAAGATCTTCTGATTGTCAAATTCCATTCTTCCCCTGTTAAAGAATATTAAAAGACCATTACCTCCACCCACAAGTCCCGGCGGACAGCCGGGTTTGAAATCAACCGGCTCAAGTTTCCACATCCATCCGGCTGACGGAGACGAAATCTTTTTTATCTCAATATCATCCGCAGAATTAATTCTCAAATACGAGCACAGCCCACCTTCACTTAACACAACTATCTCCTGCCTGCCGTCAGAATCGAAATCACCTGCAGCCATACTTACCGGCCTGAAACAGCCTTCATCCTGCTTTACTATCTTTTTCTTCCCGCCTAAATCGAATATCAACAGCAACCCATTGTATTTTGACAAGACGGCCAGATCAACATTGCCGTCCATATCCAGATCCGCCATCTTGAAATCCTGTGTGACCTTGAACCCATCAATAAGCTCAGATGTCAAATGGTTCCTTTCCGAAGAATAATTCTTCATATTGTCATGATTAATCTGATCAGAAGGCCCGGCACAGCCCGATATTGTTAAAGAAAAAAGGATGATGAAACAGACAACCATCCGGCCACCTTTACAGTAATTACTGTTCATCTGTACTGTCCTTCTGTTCTGGATATGGATAAATCTCTACCGGATATTTCTTTTTAAGCTTTTCTATCTCATTTTGCAGGGATAGGATACTTTGTTCCTGCTCAAAGGCCTTCTTTGCATTTTCAAAGGCCTTCTTTTCCTCAAAAATTCTCCCCCTATCTTCCTTTATAAAAACAACTTTGATATCCCTTTCATCGAGTTTCTGATAGAAGGCGCCACCTACACTGGCAGAAAATAACTTCTCTTTAAAAGGAGTTCCCTTATAATATTCCTGGTTGGATAAAACCGTTGAGCCAACCGGATAGCTTATTGAAAGATCCTTCCACTCGTCTCTGACCCCCTCTACTGCCTTATTGAGATTATTATCACCACCCTTTTCAGACAATGCGCCAATCAAGTCATTTGCGGCTGCCTCCATTGCTTTTCCATCGCAGGTTTTTTTAAAACAATACACGTCAATCGTGATCACATCCCGCCTCTGAGGATTCAAGACATCTATGTGAGTCTGGTAATATTTTTGCACGTCATCGTCGGAAACAGGCGAGTTTTTCTTCGGATAGTTTGCCTTTATATAACTGGCAGACAGAATAGTCATCCTGTTAAGCTCCAGACTATGCTGAACCTCAGGCTTATTTAAAAAACCCTCTTTCTCAGCCTCTCTGGCCAGGAGCACCCTTGCTACCCATGCATCGAGCATCTTCTTTCTATCTTCCTCTGCGGGCTCTTTTTTTCCAGCCTGGCTTAAGGCCTGATCAACATCATCCCAAGTTATAACAACCCCGTCTATTTTAGCAGCAGGCGGGGATTTTGCCGATATATTTACTGGAAAAAAGAATAAAATGAAAATAACAACGAATAGCTTTTTATTTATCTTCATTATCATCCTCATATACAGTGCTATCCATTAATCACAAATCATCATGGACAACAGACCAAAAAAAGGGGGGAAATTCCCCCCCTTTTTTTGGAAAAAAGTTATTGAACCAGTTTATGGTTAAGGAATCTGTATTATGTCCTGCCCAACAGCCAGAGCCGCACTGACATCGGCAGCTACAATATTGGCTATATTGACAGGTATAGTCTCGGTAACGAGAGGATAGATATCAGAACCTACACCACTCACTGTGGTATATACGTAACCGAACATGGGAGCAGGGCCTGTGATTAAAGCCTCACCATGCTCATAAGTTGTATGCTGAATAACCGGCATTCCCGTCATGGGAGGATTGGTTGCCGAATTAAATGGAGCAATGATCACCTCTGGCCCTGTAATGTTGGGCTGAGAAACAAAATGTTCATTATCGTCATAGATAAGGACTGAAAAATTACGGTTGTCAGCTATAAGGCCTGCAGGGTTGAATGCCGTTGCACTATTTGCCGGAAAGATAGCAACAAGGTTGGTCTCAGTCGATCCTGGAGTTACGTTGTAACGTGCCCAGTACCTGTTATTTCCTGACCCAAGCGCCTTTACGCGGCCAGCACGACTACAGGCAACGGCGCTGTTAAGAGCTATATCACCAACACCGGCTACACCACCGACTGGCACCAAGTCAAGATAATTTACAGTCATGTATAATTCGCTACTGTGAACATCTATACCGGCAAAATCATTTGCTGTAACAGCATTGGGATTAATGGTTCCGCTATTATCCCAGTCCACACCTACAGCACAAATTACGTCTGCACCCCATACGTTTGCAAAATTGTGTAATACGTTTGGAGTGGCGCCATCTTCTGCCAGTGTAGGCATATTCATGAAACCCTGGAGCATGACACCATTCAGGCCAAGCACTCCATCCGGGAACACAACGGCGGCACGTGCAAAGAGTACATCCGGAAGCACCACGTTCGCATTTGCCCAGTTTACATCATCAGTTGGATCGGCATTCCCATTACCAACTAAAGCCTGAAACACAACATTTGGAACTGCTCCGGGATAACATGCAGCTGCTGCCGCATCATCCTGTGCCGTCAGCGCAACTGTTGCATAACCAAACTGCAAATTATCCGTGCCAAGACCTGCTGATATAAAGGTGTGCAGCGCCTCATTCGGTTCACCGGGCTCAAATGTCAGATTTACATTGGTGCCGTCGCCGGTTACCGCTATACCGATATTGTCGCGCGGCGTCATCGGCCAGTTAATGTCAAACAGGTGCTGACTGTTGTAATCATAAAAGGTGATATGAACCATAAAATATGCCGGATTACCACTACCGGGGCAAGTGGCTATGGTATTCTGAACATTGATCAGCGTATGGGTACCATCAGGAGCCGCCATCCACTGCATGATTCCAGCACCGCCTGGCAAGTTGTTAATGGCCGACGTAGCGGCCATCGCCCCGCTTCCAAGCCCTAAAATCAGGACCATTGACAAAAACAAGACTCTAAGCTTTTTCATAAGTAATCCTCCTCTAAAATTTAAAGTTTAATGTTTTTTCACGTAAAGACTCAATGTCTTTACGCGTTAAGACCTGAACCCAAACACGACATACTATAATTTGATATCACTCATACGCAATTTTTGTACCAAATACCAAGCCTACCAACATCGACTACATCCAAGATACAATTATAAATTATCAGACGTACTTTAAAAGTCAAGGCCTCAATAGGGCCTCTACGATTTTTTTTCTTATCGGCAAACCCGTTCATTACTTTAAAACTATTTTGCATTTTCCATAAACAATTGTCCTGTCTTGCTGAAATATACATATCTGTCTTACTAAATGTTGGCTTAAACTGAACAGCCTTGGTTAAGATTAACCAATACTTTTTGACAAGCTTACAAGCCATTATACGTTCTTCAAAAGATGGCAGATGGCAGTTTCCCAGGCAGATTCAACAAAACCCTTAAAGGTTTTTTTTCAACACTGCCCAGCGCATATATCCATTATTCCCTGAAGTATTTTTTTAAGCCTCAAAAATATACCCTGAATTTTTCAAGGGAAAGAGAGATAAAGCCGAAGCCTTGCGGCAAAATCGTTCACGATATCACGAAGATTGCCGGCCCAGAACCCTTCCGCAGCGGAAACGCCCGGTTGCAGGGAAAATGTGCGTGCCCTGTCTATGCCGCAGGCAATCTCCAGATAGGCATTATGGATTGTCTGGCTCCGATATGCCTGGATGGCAGATATCTTGTTTTTCACTGTATCGGATATATCCACAAGGCGGTTGGCTTCCGCCTGCCTGCTTATCTCATAGAGCCAGATCCGGCCGTTGAACCCGATGGCAGACAGGGCGGAAAGGCTCCCCATGGTGACGGCCCTGTGATCCGGATGAAACTCCATGAAAGACGGCAGGAAGATGGTCCCAAAGGAATTTTGTGGCAGGTATTCCATGCACTTCTGCGTGAAGCCGGATAAATTATTGTGGACATTTCGGTCTAAAAACCCCCAAAACTCAAGATGGGAGATTCCAAGAATTTCAGTTGCCTGGCCTGCTTCTCTGCAGCGTATCGCCGGCTCTCCTCCCTGGTCGCCATCTGTCACAAAGACCACGGTCACATGGAAGCCCTTCCTGCATGCCAGGGCAAGGGTACCGCCCATACCCAGGGTCTCGTCGTCCGGATGGGGGGCCATAACCAGCCATGGACCCTCTGGCAGAACAGAAGGTTCAAAGGGAATCAGATCTTTTTCCATGGGAAAGTCGGTCACATGCCTTCCTTTTCAATATGCTTGTTCAAATCTATCCAAAAACCCGTAAGGTGTTCTCATCCTGTGGGCTGAACAGGCCGAAAATCTTCACGTATAAATCAGCCCGGCAAGGGGGTAAACCTGTAAAAGTATTCCTTTTCCGGCTTCAGGGCGTTCCATGCCTCTGAAGAAAATTCCAGACAGGGGCCTTTTCCGAAGACACCGCCGGCAGGGAAAAGGTCCCTGTTTGGACTGAATTCGAAACACCAGGCCCCTTCACGAACAGCCCCAGGTACATGAAAAAAGGCAGGCATTGTATCTTTCTTCATGAAGGATTGCCAAATGGGCCGGGGCGGAGATGCTGAAAACCTCCTGGCCAGAAACCACCACGTGAAATGGTGTTTTCGAAAATACTGCTCCATGCTTCTTTCAAAATATGCCGCCTTATGCCCTGAATCCGGTGCCTGGTCGTATAAATGGACACCTTCTGCAGAAGGGACAAGAAAGAGATCCCATTTCAGTTTCCTCAGGCGCCTGCAAAGATCCGCATCCTCAAAGTACATGAAAAAACGCTCATCGAAAAGCCCGCCGGCATCCTCAAGGGCCTTGCGGCGAACAAAAAGGACTCCACCTGAAAGCAAGTCCTGCCTCAGGGGCCTGTGAGTCTGCCAGAAGGAAAGGGCTTTTTTCCTGTAACGGATGCTGCGCCAACGGCGAAAGGAGTCACCCAGCAAGATCTCAAGGAGCAATTCGTGAGGATTGGGCACGGGCATAGGCGGCAGGAAAACAGTCTTTGCCGAGTCCAGAAAGACACGGGGACTCGCCGCGCCGGCCCGGGGATTGTTTTCCATGAAGCCGGCCAGGTTATTCAAGGCACCGGGCAGAAGCCTTGCGTCCGGATTGAGCAGCAATATGAATTCTGCAGGATAGCGCTGAAAGGCCTGGTTACATGCCCTGGAAAAGCCCAGATTTTTTCCATCTGCGAGGATTTCAACATCAAAAGGCTCCAGCATTGAACGAAGGCACTGTACCTCTTCCGGGTCAACACTGTTGTCCACTACCACCACCTTTACCTTCATACCTTGCTCCCGAACAGACCGGACTGCCCGGCGGCAAAGCCTGGCGGTAAAAAAATTTACAATTATAACAGTTATATCCGGCATCCTTCACGACAAGTTGAAAATTGTTTATGCCTTATTGATCTTATATCTTGGCAATGCGTTACCCAATGTCAAATTTCATCTGCCCTTCGGAGAAATCCCAACGATTCGAACTCTGTTGAACACGAGCACATACTATTAGGCGATTTTCTGTATATAGAAAGATCCTGGTTCATTATCAGGTGTTAAAAACGGACAAACTATCTTCAATTTTTCATAATGTCTGTGGTGCAGGTAATTAAGAGAACCGATAATTTTCCAGCTATTGTTATAAGACAAAAATGCTTCTAACAGATACTGCTC
>Ga0190315_1000745_pt1 | contig 14834 bp, 12 predicted proteins | sample 48701101_MG_FD_161673 | JGI IMG/M metagenome (GOLD analysis project Ga0190315, IMG submission 161673) | Hydrothermal vent sediment bacterial communities from Southern Trench, Guaymas Basin, Mexico - 4870-11-0-1_MG | ecosystem: Environmental > Aquatic > Marine > Hydrothermal vents > Sediment ...
GTTACTTACAGCCGGGACAAAATTGATGAAGTATTTATCCCATCGACTCTTTGACCTCCTCGGACGAAATGTAAAGCCCAAAAAGTCAAAACTCGTTGTGGGATAATTTCCTGATCGATCATCATCTACCTGTTTCCATGCTTCCCAAACTACCTCTTTGGAAATCTCAAACGGCTTTGCCTTCTTCAAAGATCCCTCCCAAACCTGGTTGATCTTTAATTCCAGATGGATGACCCGCTCCCTTTGCTCCATCCCCATTACAGAGACTTCATCACTCTTACAGGGCGGTCCGCCACTGTGCTCCGCATCGGTACTCTCATTCTCGTGGGGCCTCCACTTGAATTTCTCCCTTAACATCGGAGCGACAGCGGAATTGCCGTCCGAGTTCATGCGGCTGTTGGGCCTTCATTTGTGTCCCCCTCGCAATACCGCCCGGGCTTTTTCAGCAAGGTCACGGAGGATGAAAGGCTTCTGGATAAAGGCGGTGCCCGGCTCAAGAATCCCATGGTGGACGATGGCGCTGTCGGTATAACCGGACATATAGAGTACCTTGAGATCGGGCTGATTTCTCTGGAGGCGATTTGCCAGTTCTTTGCCGCTCATATTGGGCATCACCACATCGGTGATCACAAGGTCGGGCTTCAGCCCTTTTTCTTCCATGAGCAGCAGGGCTTCTCCGCCGTTGGCCGCGACGCTCACCTGGTAGCCCAGTCTTGAAAGGGCTGTTTCGGCCAGTTTTCGCAGACTGTCCTCATCTTCCACCACCAGGATATGTTCGCCGCCGCCTTTTGCGGTTTCTTTTTCATCCGCAGTGGTTTTCGGTTCCGGTTTGGCCTCAGTGGCCGGCAGGTATATCTTGAACGTCGTGCCTTTTCCCGGCTCGGAATAGGCCCAGATATTGCCGCCGGACTGCTTGACGATGCCGTACACTGTGGCGAGTCCCAGTCCGGTGCCTTTCCCCTTTTCCTTGGTGGTAAAAAAAGGCTCGAATACGTTCGACAGCGTTTCCTTGTCCATTCCGCAGCCGGTGTCGGTCACAGCCAGCATCACATACTTTCCCGGATCAACGCCTGTATGGTTCTGCGCATAGGTTTCATCGAGTTCCACGTTGGCGGTTCCAAAGAGCAACCTGCCGCCGTTGGGCATGGCGTCCCGGGCGTTGACCGAAAGGTTCATGATCACCTGCTCGACCAATCCAGGGTCCGCCATCACACGGTCGATCTCTTCCGCCAGCGCCAGTTCCAATACAATGTCTTCGCCGATCAGCCGGCGCAACATTTTTTCAAGATTCCGAACCACGGCATTGAGGTCCAGCACCTCGGGCTGAAGGGTCTGCTTCCGGCTGAAGGCCAGGAGCTGGCGGATGAGCGCCGCCGAACGCTTTCCAGCCTCCAAAATTGCATTTACATCATCCCGCAAAGGATCTCCGGGATGGAGTTTATTTAAGACAATCTCTCCATGGCCGAGAATGACACTCAGCATGTTGTTGAAATCATGGGCAACACCGCCCGCCAGCCGGCCCACGGCCTCAAGTTTCTGGGCCTGTAACAGCTGAGACTGGAGTTGCTCTCTTTCTGCCTCCGCCTGCCTGCGCGCGGTGATGTCCACGCCATACGCCAGAACCATACGGAATTTGTCGTTTTCAGTTATGACGGTGTTGCGCCATTCGATCAGCCGCCTCTCACCGGATTTGGTGACAATCTCATTCTCGAAATGGTGGTCTATCAACCGGTTGTCTGCGATGTCGTCCCAGACCCGATAAACAACTTCCCTCTGTTCTTCAGGGATGAACGTCTTGATCCATTCTTTGCCAATGACCTCTTCCGCTTTATAGCCGGTCAGCTCTTCCGCGAAACGGTTAAAGACTGCAATCTTTGATCTTTCCTGCAGCCCGACGACAATGATCGGTGCATCGTCGACGAGTCTTTCCGACCATTCCTTCTCGGCTTTGAGCTTTGACTCAGCCTCCTTGCGTTCGGTGATGTCGCGCACGATGACCAGCAGAAAGTATTCCTCTCCGAGTTTTAGTCGATTGAGTTTGACTTCTGTATAAAAAAGTTCGCCATCCAATCGACGGTGCTGCCACTCGAAAAACTGTGGTTCACCGTTGAGCGCCGCTTCAATCTTCTCCAGAGCCTTCTCCCTGGAATCACGCCCGTCGGGTTGCCGGGTTGGCGAGAATTTGTGGTATGGAGTCTTGTTAAAAATATCATCCCTCGTGCAGGCAAACATCTCAAGCGTTGTGTCGTTGCAATCGATAAAACGGTCATACTTCATGAGAAATATGGTGTCGCCTGCCGATTCAAAGAGCGTGCGGTACTTTTCCTCGCTTTCACGCACTTGTTCCTCCGCCTTCTTGCGCGCCGTGATGTCACTGACGATGTGGACCGCGCCCGCGTAGCTTCCTTCCCCGTCCAGGATCGTGTTCACCGTTACCTCAAACCAGCACTCGCCGATCGGCAGCTCCATGCTTTCGCGGGTAAGGCTCTGTTTGGCGCGCAGCATGGGGCATTCCGGGATGGGCTCCGTGGTGCCGTGAACGACTTCCCAGCAGCGCCGGCCGATCATCTCCTGGCGGGGTTTTCCGAAAAATTGTTCTGCGGTCCGGTTGGATTGCAGAATCCGGTGGTTGCGGTCCAGAACCCAGATGGCGTCGTTGGCGGCATCAAAGGTCGCCTGCCACTGTTCCGCCAGCCGTTCGTTCTCCTCGGCCAGGGACTTGAACCGCACGACCAGAGGTTCGCCCGCTCCGATCACCAGGTCCACCTCTCCCCGGCGCAGGGCATTGAGGGTCGCCTCGGCCTGTTCCGGCCGCTGCCGCAGCTCGTCGTATGATGGCTTTTTATCGCTCATGGCCGCCATCCCTTTCCCGTGCAGCCCCAGCGCCGCCAGCACCTTGTACTCATCGCTCAGCGAGCCGACAATGGTGCGCTCGGGCGGCGGCGCCTCCACGATCAGGGCCGGGACCACGCTCACTCCGTTCTCGATGGCGGCCTGGTAGTCCTCAAACACATCCACAATCCGGATTTCACAGCGATCTTTCAGATACTCGTCGCATAAGCGTGACAAAACCGCTTTGGCCTTTAGCGAATTTGGCTCATCGCCTGCAACAAAGAGCCGCAAACGACACAGCGGCGCGGCGCCTGTGGTCTCTTTGCCCGTTAATTCCCTGTCCGGTTTCACGGCTCAACCCTCCTCAGTGCTTCCAGGCGTTTCGTTGCGCTGTTGGGAGAATGTCTTTTCACCCCCATTGATTTCATCTCTTTCCCAGCCACTTTCCCCTGTTCATATCTTATTGCCCAACAGTTGGTTAGACTGAATGCAATCTAACCTAATATTCCTGACTTCAGTATAACCCGTTTTTACACGGTGCAATTTTCTGTGTAATTCCTGTGTAATCATGCTCAGAAAACGATAAATTTTTCATGAAGTCATGGGATTAATCCCGAATTATGCAGCAGCCAAGTTTGCCAAAGATACGAGGCGGTCGGTGTTTGAAGTGCATAATTTGGGTTAATGTGTCGCTTGCAGTCCCGCTATGTCTTCCTGCGTATAAGGACCTGATATGCTTGTTGGAGTGCTATAAATGCCTCATGGCTTCCTCCCTTGTCAGGATGCAGTTCAAGGGCCTTACGTCTGAACAGAAGAGTAAATTCCTTCTTTTTCATGCGCGAAAACTCACCGGCGCTTATACCCATCGCCCTGAAATGCTTTTCATCTGAGGATCTTGCAGGGGGCTGCCACATAGTATTATGCCAGGCACTGCCGCCAGTAGTTGGCCATTTGTATAAAACATCAAAGTACTGGATCAGATACTTGCGCAGATAAGGATGAAGGCCCTTTGCCTTCGAGGGGACTGCGCCCTGGTCTAAAAAAATGGAATCCTGGTCAAGCCTGCAGATCTCCTCCAGCAAATATTTGTCAATGAGGTCCTGATCCTGGGCATCCGGAATAAAACGCGTAAGTCTGGGGGCAAACCGCCTGGGAATATCAAATATGGCATAGAGGTATTCTCTTTTCTCACGTGGATTTAGCATGTATTCCATGCCTTCAAGGACCTGTTCAATTTCATCCCTGGATTTGTTGAGCAAGATATTGAAAAAAGGGAAGGGCTGATTTGACAAATTTTCTATCTTTGTGTGACAGAATTTTAGAAAGCATAGCCTGCGCCGGTCAAATGGATGGATGTCCTTCTGCATGGCCGCAAGCTCTACTCTGCTGTATCTGCGCCTTTTACCCCAATGTCTATCAAATTGTTCCACAACCCTGCGAATTTCAGGATCCAGAAAAGGCATAAATATCTTCTCCAACTCATCGTAATTAAAGACAACTCCCTGGGATGAGATGGCTTCCTCCACAGCAGGATCAATATAGAAAGACCTGTCCCCCACGTAGACTATGAATTCTTCAGGATCGTGACCCAGGCTGAACAGGCTCTTGCTGAGCCACGCATCTGACTTGTCCTGGTAGGAATGCCTGATGAAATATTTTATGCTGCCGTCCTTCTGATGATGCCTTGCCAGATACATAACGCTGCCTTAGACTGCATTCCGATCGTTTCCGCGCCGGATTCACTCCGTCTTGAAGGAGTCCTGATTAATGTCAAAACAGATTGGTAATAATCTCATACCCACCAATCCACGAGCCGATCATGCTGCCAAGGCCCGGAAGCAGAAAGGCCAGAAAGACCCTGAGCAGTTTGTTTTTCCACCAGCCGGTCAGTGTGGACATATCTTCCAGTACGGTTTCAAATTCCCTGACTACCGGTGGCCGGAGCAAGACCTGGACAAACGCGGTGACATAGCCGGCACCGATTACCGGCGTCAGGCTGGTTACGGGCGCTGCGGCAAATGCAGAGACAATGGTAAGCGGGTGGGCAAGGGCCAGCATGGCACCTATGGAAGAGGGGATCGCGTTAGCCAGGATCCAGTACAGAATATTTTCACCGGCCACATCACACCCTTTTCCCCATGCAATTACCCCAAGAGAGGCAACGATTACCACAGGAATGGACCATCCCAGGACCTTCCAGATCTGGGAAACAGGCGGAATGGTATTGATTTCCTCCATCTGGGCATGCCTGTCTTCCAGCAGCGCCATTTTTATTCCCTGGACATGGCCGGCCCCCACCACCGCAACGATTCGCTTGCCCTCTGCGTCCTTGATTCTTTCGGATAGAAACGTATCTCGTTCATCGATAAGGACCTGCTTTAGTTCAGGCAGTGCCTTCCCCAGTTCCAGCATAAGCTCCGAGATGAGATCCGTCTTTTTTAATTCGTTCAGCTTTTCTTCCGTGATTTCAGTCCGATCAAACAATCCGGCAGATAGGCTGGCCAGCAAATAGCTTTTCTTAAAAAAGGACTGGGCATGCCAGGCCCTGCGCAGTGTGATCCTGACATCGCGGTCGCACAGGGCTATGGGAATCAGGTTTTCCTCCGCAGTCTTCACGGCCGCCAGAAGTTCCATACCCGGCAGTACCCCCAACTGGTTCCCTAACTTTTTCTGGTAAGACGCCAGTATCAGGTTGAACAACAATGTGCTTAGCTGCTTTTTCCGTATGATTTCCTTAAGATCCAGGGATTCCCAGCGTTTCTTTCTGGACAGGGTCTCGTACCGCCTCGCATCAAGTTCCACGCACACGCAGTCCGGCATTTCGTTTTCAATCACGCGGCAGACCAAATCAACCGAATCCCTGGAGATATGGGCTGTACCGATAAGGATAATCTCCCTGGTTCCCAGATGGACGACCTGCACGTCCGCGGGATAGTCCCTGCTTAGCTGCTCTTGATCAATCATCAGGCCTGAATGTTGTTTTATTTCGTGCCTTCAATCTTTCGTGTTTTCGTGATTGTGTTTCAGAATTTCCTGCCAGAAAAAACGCAAAAATAATTACTAAGATATTATACTATAAAGGGGCCTTAAGAGCTTTGCAAAAAATTTTACAGAGGAAGGTTTTAACCAATTTCCTTATTATGAGGTAACCCCGATCACCTCTTCCATGCTGGTGATTCCGGAGAGAAGTTTTCTGCAGGCATCATGCTTCAGTGTTTTCATTCCCTCCTTGAAGGCCTGCTTCTTGATGGTTTCTTCATTTTCTTCCGAGTGTATCATTTCTCTGATCGTATCAGAGACAGAGAAGACCTCGTAGATTCCGATCCTTCCCCAATAACCCGTATTGCGACAGCGGTTGCAACCCGTGCCCTTATTTACCGCAGTATGCCCGGATACCCTGCAACCAAAGGCCCTTAGCCGATCCGCAGGTATAATCACAGGTTTGCCGCACGATCTGCAGACCATGCGCACGAGCCGTTGCGCCACGATTCCGATCAGGGTAGATGCAATAAGGTAAGAATCAAGGCCCAGATCCTTCAACCTCGTAATCGCGCTGACGGCATCATTGGTGTGCAGGGTGGAAAAGACCAGGTGGCCGGTCAGGGCTGCCTGTATGGCATACCGGGCGGTTTCACCGTCCCGTATCTCCCCGATCATGACGATGTCAGGGTCCTGTCTCAGTATATTCCTGAGTATTGAGGCAAATGTCACATCAATTTGCGGCTGCACTGCTATTTGATTAAACTCTTCGTAAACCATCTCGATAGGGTCTTCCACGGTAATGATATTGATATCAGGTGAGCTGAGGTGCCGAAGTGTAGAATAAAGCGTTGTGGACTTTCCGCTTCCTGTTGGTCCTGTAATAAGTATTATGCCGTGGCTGTTCTGAATAAAACGCTCATAGGCCCGCAGGTCCCTCTCTGAAAATCCGAGCTTGTTTAAGTCGCTGAAGAGTATGTCTTCACTTTGCAGCCTCAGTACGACCTTTTCACCAAAGGCAACCGGTATGGTCGAGACCCTGACCTCTGCCTCCTTATTCTTCCATGCAACTTTCAGGCGGCCATCCTGAGGCCGGCGTTTTTCTGCTATGTCCAGCCTGGACATGGTTTTTATCTTGGTGCATATAGGTTCGTGTACTACCCTTGGAAGACGATAGATAGTATGCAGGATTCCATCTATGCGAATGCGTATCCAGGACAGCGCTCGCTTTGGCTCTATGTGGATGTCGCTGGCACGCTGATCCAGGGCATACTGAAAAAGGTGATCCACTGCCTTTTGTATGTATTTATCCGAGGCCGCGATATTTGGAGCTGCCAGCCGCACAAACTGTTCCAGGTTGGATATATCCACTGCCGGAAGTTTGAGTACATTTTCAGCAGCAGCGATGGATTGTTTGAAGTCAAAAAATTCACTGATAATACGTTCGATATCTCTCCGGGGAGCCACTGAGATACGGGTCCGGGCCTGGCATGCCCTCTCCAGATCCTGCTGGAGCTCCTGATCTTCGGGATCGTAGCAGACTATTTCCAACTCTCCATCCTCCCAGGAAACAGGCAGGACCAGGCGCTTTCTGGCAAAAGAGGCCGGAAGCGTCTTTGTCACGATCTCCATATCAAGGCGCAAGGGGTCCAATCGCCTGAACGTCCACTTATGATCTCTTGCTATGAGAGAAATAATATCCGCTTCCATGAGATTAACATCAGGGGAATCCGCCCGGGGGAGTTTCAGTGAATCCAGCCATTGCACAAGATCCCGGCCTTTTCGTTTGCGTATGGAGAGCTTGTGTGTCAATTCAGCTACCTGCTCTTTTGATAAAAGCCCTTCCCTTTCAAGGATTGGGAAGATATAGTCAGAATCGTGATATGGATGAGACATGGCCTGTGCGTTCTTGTGGTCCTTAGCTTGATTGCATTACTTATATCGGCTTAAATCTCTCGGGTCTGAAGTGAGAGAAATAATATTCAGTTTGCAGATTAATGTCCCTTCCCCGCTTTCTGATATCGTCTGATGCCCTCTCAGGGTCCCAAGGCACGTTTACCCTCACGGGCGGGGAGGCGCATCACCTGTCGCGCGTGAGACGTTTGGGGCCAGGCAGCTTTGTCGAACTCATAGACGGCTCCGGAGTGACAGCCAGGGCGAAAGTCATTCGTGTAAACGGACCGGAAGTAGGTCTGCATATTGTGGAGGTCCTGGAACAGCAAGATGATCGCCTGCCGATTACGCTGATCGTGGCCCTGCTCAAGGGGGACCGCATGGCCTGGATGATACAGAAGGCGACCGAACTGGGAGTGCAGAGCATCTGTCCTGTAATTACCCGGCATACTGTGATAAAAATAGATGCTGAAAAGACCGGCGGTCATCTTGCCCGCTGGAAGGAGATAGCCATGCAGTCCCTGAAACAATGCAGGGGAAGTCTTGCTCCAACCATTCACCCGGCGGTTTCACTGGAAGAGGCCCTGGAAAAGATCTCTTACGCCAAGGCAAGGATCCTTCTCTGGGAGTCGGAAAAGAAGTGCTCTTTGCTATCCGCCTGGAGGGACCAGGGAAACGCCGCTCCTGTAATTGTTATTGCCGGGCCGGAAGGAGGCCTTTCCAGGGAAGAAGTCCTGGCATGTGAGGGCGCAGGCTTTTCCGCTGCCACTATGGGTAAAAGGATACTTCGCTCGGAGACCGCAGCCATTGGAGCAGCGGCCGCACTGGCAGCGGTGATAACCTCGGGTCTGGAGGAAAGGCATTGAGTAAGGAATGCCGCCATGCCCTGGTGTTGGCAGGAGGATTCGGGATCAGGCTTTGGCCAAGGAGCCGACGGCACAGGGCCAAGCAGTTTCTTTGTATCCACAGCCAGGAGACCCTTCTTGAGCAGACCATTTCCAGGATCCGGCCCATGTTTCCCTGGGATAGGATCTGGGTATTTACAAAACCGGCCCAGAAGGAAGATGTATTGGCTCATGTTCCGGGCCTTATCAGCTCTAATATACTCATTGAGCCGTGCCCCAAGGGAACTGCGGCAGCAATCGCCTGGGCCACGGCCAGGATCGAGTCCCTTCATCCCAATAATGTGATAGCAGTCCTGCCCTCTGACCACCTTATCGAGGATGAGGAAGAATTCAGGCGTGTCCTGGATGCCGGGCTCTCCTTTGCCGGATCCAATCCCTGCCTTGTTACCTTTGGGATAAGGCCTTCAAGGGCGGAGCCTGCTTATGGCTATATAGAGATCGGCAGGTTACAGAATAAGGTGGGAGATAAAGATTGCTATGAGGTTACGGCATTTCACGAAAAGCCGGACAGAGAAACCGCATTCAGATATATTTCATCAAGGGCTTTTTTTTGGAATAGCGGGATATTTGCCTTTTCATCCACGGTGCTGTTTGAGAGCCTTAAAAAATGGATACCCGCGGCATGGGAGGCCCTTGAACGTATGAGGTCATTCTCCGGCTCAATGGAAGAAGCATCCGTGGCCAGCCGGTACTATAACCTGATACCGGATGATTCCCTGGATAAAGGTCTTATTGAAAAGGCCTCCAATGTCGTGGTCTTTCCATGTGATTTCGGCTGGCATGATATGGGGGTCTGGGAGACCTATTATGATCTATCGGCCAGGGATAAGGACGGCAATGCCGTTGACGGACCGGTCATTCCTGTTGAATGCAGGAATTGTCTGCTCATATCGGAAAGTGGTATCCTGGTGGCTGCTGTGGGGGCAGAGGATATGGTAATCGTGGCTGAAGGTGATGCAGTGCTCGTCTGCCCCAGGAACAGGCTTGGTGAGATTAAGCAGGTGGTAGAGAAGATCAGGAAAGAAGGACTTGCGGAATATCTCTGATGAAGATCCGCGCTAATCACCTTACGGCCCTCAGGATCATTCTGTTACCCCTGCCGTATTTTTTACTCTATGGAGGTAACAGGGCAAAGATTGCGGCCCTGCTGGCCTTTACCCTCCTGGGTCTTACCGACTATCTTGATGGCCTGCTGGCCCGACGTGACGGCAGCACGCCACTGGGCAGACTCCTTGACCCTATTGCCGACAAGATATTTATTGCTGTTACCCTTATCCCCCTGGCAGACCTTGGCATCCTCCCCCTTTGGATCGTATGGCCGATTTTTTTCAGGGAATTCCTGGTGACAGAACTCCGCAGGTTTTGCATGGCATCAAAAAGGCAACTCCGTGTCACCGAGCTTGCAAAAATCAAGACCGCTCTTCAAATGGTAGGTGCGGGCCTGATCCTCATTACCGATATGTTTCCTGACAAATCAGTTCTTATAGCATTTCTGTCCGGCGCCTTGCTGGCCACTCTCTTTCTGGCTGTGGGCCTTTATTGGAGGGATGGCCATCTGTCAACCCGCATGCAAACCGCATTGAGCCTTCTTATCCTGGGGCTTGCAGTAGGACTGGTACTCAGGCCTTCTCAGATCATCATCACCTATGCCCTCATTATGCTCGGCATAACCCTGGTGTCCGGCAGCCGGTATCTTGTTGTGGGCCTTCCTGAATGCCTGAGAAGAGGGCTGCCTGCCGCGGGAAGACTCACTGCCTCGCTGATACTGCCGCTCTTGTCAATAGCCCTGATGCCCCTGGCTCCGAAGGGAATGACCAGCCTTGTGGTCTTAATCCTGGCACTGGAGTTCGGAGGCCAGGGTCTTGAGATGTGGACAGTGCAGAAAAGAAAGATTGATATCTCCTGGATAAAAATACGTATATTGGTGCCTGGTGCCTTGCTGTCGCTGGTGTCGGGCTATGTGTTGTATGGGTCTGAAAGAGCGGTTCCGGCCTTCCTCTGGGTTACAACCGGTCTTTGTATTTGCTACACAGTAGTCAATGTTGGGATATATTACAGAGCCGTTTGCAGGACCCAGGGTTTTGTTCGAGGACAAGGCGCAAAGAGGTAAAAAATTGCTGCGTGGTTGATTTTCTGGAATGCCACGGTTATAAAAAGTATATGTATTCAAGGTCCTGTCCAAGGCACGGGGAGCTGAATAAGCCCTTAACTATCAGGGAAGAGATCCAGGAACGCGAACGCCTGATCCTGTGTCCCCAGGCCTGTCTCAGCAGTGAGACCAGGGGAAGGCTCTATCCCGTGGAGCCCTGTAACATCCGAACCCCCTTTCAGAGGGACCGTGATCGTATCGTCTATTCCAAGTCCTTTCGCCGTCTCAAGCACAAGACACAAGTCTTTTTGTCTCCCATGGGTGACCACTATCGTACCCGTCTTACTCACACACTTGAAGTATCAGAGATCGCCAGGACAATTGCCAGGGCACTTCGCCTTAACGAGGATCTGGCAGAGGCTGTGGCCCTGGGTCATGACCTTGGACATACTCCCTTTGGACATGCCGGTGAAACCATCTTAAATGAGATTGTGCCCGGGGGATTTTCTCACTGCCGTCAGAGTTTGAGGGTAGTGGATGTGCTGGAAAACAGCGGCAGGGGTCTCAACCTCACCTATGAAGTCCGGGATGGGATACTCAAGCACTCAAAGGGTTTTGGGGAAATCATCCCCAAAAAATCAGATGAATGGGCCATGACTGTTGAAGGACGGGTCGTGCGTATAGCAGATGTCATCGGCTATCTGAGCCACGATCTGGACGACGCAATCAGAAGCAAAGTGATCTGTGAGGAGGATGTGCCGTCAAGGTGTAAAGATGTCTTGGGAGAAAATCACGCTGCCCGCATCTCGACAATGATCAAAGACGTTATAGCGAGCACCAGGATAGTGGACGGGAAGATGGAGCTTTCAATAAGTCCCCGTCTTTATGAAACGATGGTTCACCTCAGGGCCTTTCTCTATGACAATGTGTACAGGGCGCCTCAGGTGCATGGCGAGTTCGAAAAGGCAAGGAAGATCCTCTTTGATTTGTATGAATATTTCTTAAAAAACAAAGACGCCTTTGTCCGGGAAAACATTCGGATGTTCGAAGAAAAGGCGGTAGATATAGATGATAGGACTTCTTATGAGCGCAGGGTCTGTGATTTCATTGCCGGGATGACCGACCGTTACGTGCAGAACCTGTACTCGCGGGTTTTTATGCCGTCTTCAGTTGTTTAAGGTGAGACAGGACCTCCAAAGGTCTGTTCACCGGGTTCGACAACTCCCCTTGGCATAGAGGCTGCTTTATCCCCTCCCAGGACATAGCCTCCGTCCATCCGTATAGTTGATCCGGTCATGAAACTTGCGTCAAAGACCAGGAAGCTCACCATTTTTGCCACCTCTTCAATCCTTCCGATGCGTTTTAAGAGAGTATGATCAAGTATGGCCTTTTGCTCCTCGGCACTGATTATATCCCAACCCCTGGTGGACGGTCCATGACGCGTCTCGACAAAGCCCAGCATGAGTTCATTGACACGCACCTCAGGGGCGCCCTGTCTTGCCCATGTTTCAGTAAGTGATTGAATAGCCCTGTTTGACAGCGAGTAGCAATCATTAAACACCAGGCCTGCCGGACCGCTTCTTCCCACCACCCCGGCAATGGACGAAATATTGACCACCACTCCGCCGCCCCCGGCCCTCAAAACCGGTAAAGCCTCATTGAAGAGATACCATTTAGCAGTCACAGTGGTTTCGAACTCCAGGTCCCACTGTTCCGGTAAATACGGGCCATGGACTACGGGCCATCCACCCCTTTCTATGTTGTTAATCAATATATCCAGTCGCCCGAACCGGTCTTGAACGGTACGAATCACCTCTTTTACGTCTCCAAGACAAGTGAGGTCGGCCGGGATGGCGCGATAGTCAACTCCTGTTTCCTTCATATGCCCGTGCATACTCTCAAGGCTGTCCAGCCAGTCGTAGTAGGGCAAAACACATTTAATCCCTGAACGTGACAGCTCAAGGGCTATGGCAAGGCCGATGCCTTTGATGGCACCGGTAACAATAGCGACCTTGTTTTCAGACTTCGCGCATTCTACTTGTTTATCCATGTAATGTGATTATACTGATCTGCGCAGACGTTTGCAAAATACCGAAACCTATTTTACGGTAAAACTTTATTATACCAATTGCAAGGAAGGCCAAGCCATGCATGTACAGAGAGAAAAGAAAGATTTGATAGTTCCTGTCCGACTGGATCTTAAGAGCACTTTTACCTTTGCCTGCGAAAAAGAAATGGCCTGCTATACCCGGTGTTGCAAGGATGCTTATATCATGCTGACTCCATGTGACATAATCCGCATGAAGCAGAGATTGGGGCTCTCCTCGGATGAGTTTCTTCATATTTATACAACCCTTGGACATATCGAGAAGACAGATCTGCCGATCCCTGTCATAAAGATGCTGGAAGATGACGAAAAATCCTGCCCGTTTCTGGAAGAGCCGGGGTGCGGCATATATGAAGATCGTCCGTTGACCTGCAGGTACTATCCTTTAAGCGCCGGGATGTTCCATGACCGGGATCTGTCTTCTGATGAACCTTTTTTTGCCCTGATAAAAGAGGGCCATTGCCTTGGACACGATCTCGGCAGGGAACTCACGGTAGATGAATGGCGCAAAGACCAGGGTATCATCCCCTACGATGAGGCAAATTTCGGCTGGACGGAATTGATACTTAAGCGCAAGTCTCTGGGTCCATTTGTTACTATCCCTGAAAAAACGCTGCAGATGTTCTTTATGGGTTGTTACAATATAGATCGATTTCGTCGTTTTGTGTTTGACAGCCTATTCCTCAACGTATACATCGTTCCGGAAGAAAGGAAGAAAAAAATTTCAGAAGACGACATGGCGATGCTGGAGTTTGCTGTTGATTGGCTGAAGACTACGCTATTGGGAGAGCAGAAGCTAAAAATCAGGGAACAGGTGGCTGAAAAGGATCCAGTGGAGGTTGAGGCCCGGGCCGATTGATATTGATATTATGTTTAATTACCGGTTTATTAAAACCATGAAACCTGTCCGCAGGACATCAATATAAAAAAGTATACCTGGTTTTCCTCAACCTTTTTTACATTATCCGGCTATTTCTCTAATGGGAAGGAGCACCTTCTTCTCCGGCAGGGGCGGCCTCTTCTGCCACTGCCGGGGCAGTCGCATTTGCTGCCTCTCCTGCAGGTGTTACGGCCGTTGTTTCATCTGGCGGGGTGCCGCCTTCTTCCTTGCAACCCGCAAAGCCAAAACACATCAACGCCGCAAGAGATACCAACACAATTAATCTTTTCATTTAATTATTCCTCCTTTTCGTGACAGACTTCTTCCATTCTTCTCCATTTCTTTCTCCGGCAGGGGCGGCCTCTTCTGCCACTGCCGGGTGAGATAAAGGCCGGGCTCATCAGTCAGCCGGGGCGGTCGCATTTGCTGTTGGGGCAGCCTCAGCCGGGGCGGTCGCATTTGCTGCCTCTCCTGCAGGAGCTACGACTACGGTTTCGTCCGGCGGAATACTTTCCGCTTCCTGAAGATCCAACATACCCAAACATAATAACATTACAAAAGATAACGACACAACAAATCTTTTCATTTAATTATTCCTCCTTTTTTTGAAATGAAATCTTTCATTTCATAATTCATTTATTCTAAACTGCATGCATGTGTGGCTTTAAAGCTTTTATTCATAGCAGCAAAGAATATGCCAAAAGGAGTTGATTGAATTAACTGCCCGCGGCAGGCCGCAGGGTATCTTGAACCGCAAGGAACGCCGTAAGCCGAGGGGAAAAGAACCACAAGGGATTCAATATCTTTACATGCAGGCTTTTTCATACGTCTTATCCAGATCTTCTGTAGGCTGGATATAACTGTTTCAGGAGATATGATTCCGCTGAAAAACGCGATCTGCGGCGTTGCATAAAGTTTCAGGGTAAATATTCGGTGAACCCGTTATATCCTGCCTTGGAGCGGTTACCTTTTTCCGGGTTTCAAAGCTCACTCATTGCAGACCGAAAGAGGCAGTGCAATTTGGCCCGCGATCGAAACCCTGCAAAAGGCAAACCGCTCCTGCGGCAGGGGGCACGGACGGCAACCGTTCACTGGCAGGGGATATTTCTTTGAACAGTTTAACGGAAGCCCCCGTAGTTTTCTTGGCTT
>Ga0190315_1000746_pt1 | contig 14811 bp, 7 predicted proteins | sample 48701101_MG_FD_161673 | JGI IMG/M metagenome (GOLD analysis project Ga0190315, IMG submission 161673) | Hydrothermal vent sediment bacterial communities from Southern Trench, Guaymas Basin, Mexico - 4870-11-0-1_MG | ecosystem: Environmental > Aquatic > Marine > Hydrothermal vents > Sediment ...
TGTTCGAGGGCCTTGTCCTCATCACCGAGGACCAACTCACGGCACCCGTCCACCAGGGCCTCCTCGTCGTCCGGAGTGACGAGCCGCTTGAAGAAGCCCAGGGTCAGGCGGTCTTCCGCTCGGGCTGAAGGGACCTCCGGTGCGGCTGAAGACGCATTTCTCCTGCCACCTGACCTCCCGCTTGGAAGGGTTGTGGTGTAAAAGAGCCCCGTTCCCGGAATACCCACCGTCGCCCGTTTGCCTCGGGAGCCAACGGTGAACTTCGCACCGCGTGGCCCGAACGAGAGCGATCCACCCGACTTGCTCAGGTTCAGGGTCACGCCCGGTGCGATCCTGATTCGTCTCCAGAAGCGGAAGGCCATGTTTTAGTTTCCCATTATGTGCTTTCGTGGATTCGCACCCTTGCAATCGCTCGCGTTCTGACACGCTCGCGGAGTTCTTGGTAAATACGAACACGTTCACTCTCGTGCCAGAAACGAATTGCAAGCGCATAACGTTGCCGCGAATCTTCGCCCGTACTAAATCGTCGCTGGCACCCCACTACTACGTGTAGAACAGGAGCGTCTTGTTCTCCAATTATGGGTAGTCTGGGAGAGCGACTCCAAATTCGCCTTCGTACCTGCAGTGTTGACCACTGGAGCGGTTCTTTCGTTGGGCGCAAATCAAGAACAGCTCTTTGCGGAAGTTTTGGGGCATCTCCCTCCCCAACATGACGCCCACGGCACTCCTCTATCTCTTCAATGGTCATTCCTTTAAGCACCTCAACCCACATTGTGCGAGAGAGGTATTCGCGGCGACTTGCCCGCACCGGAGGATCGTATGCCAGTGCCACTGTAATACCACGTTTACCTCGGCTACTGAGAAAGGAGTGAGGCACTGGCAGTGCATAGACATGCCAACGATCTTCTGCCACTTCATCTTCGGCGATTAGGCAAGTGTCATTGTCTGTCGAAAAACCAATACGGTGTTCTAAACAAATTCCATAACCTACCAGCCACAGTTTTTCCCACGGTTCCCTATTCTGTGGATCTTGCAACCATTCCGCCATAGAATCAGGAATTTCAGCGCAAGCTCCGAGGAGTGCGCGTATAGCATTAGCGGATGGATCTGCACCGAACACATCGTCGCGAAGCGTGCGCTCTGCTATAGCAGCGGAATGAGAAATGTGAGGGCATGAAAAAGAAGTACCTGTAGCAACTCCAACAACGCGACCATCGTCTGTGGGCAAGCGAAGAATCGGTTCTCCAAGATGTAAATCATTACGTATCCATCTCGGTTGGCCTCCCGCTAACGTCTGAACAGCGTAGTTTCCACCGTAAGATACAAATTCAGGTTTCACGGCGCGTTGAGTATCTTTGATTTGATATCCAGGCCCCACTCTGCTAAAGGGAGCCGGCGATTTCTCTGGGACCGCTGCGAATGCATCTCGTGTGCGAGGACTAGCGGAACGTGCAATAGCTCCAACAGTGACACCGATTGCAGCAGTAGCAGGGTTACAAATTCTCTGCTCTATGTCATCCAGCATCTGTTCCCGAACAGCCTCTTGAAATGCGTCTCGCGTATAGCCAACATTTGGAATCGGTGGCTCTCCACGATTCCCTGCTGCAATCACAATGACGATATCGAGCTCTTTAGCAAGTTGATCCAGTTTCTCAGCCCATGGAAATTGACGACCGCCACGATACACATCAAAAGCGTTACCAAGTGACAGATTGAATATCCGGCATCCCCATTCATCGTGAAAGTACCTGATAGCTTCTTCAACGACTGCCTCAGGACGTCGATTTTCAGGAAACACAGGAGGATCTAAATTAGGATTGGGAGAATTAGGATCGCGACGGAGAACCTTCCCGCTGCATATGCGTACCTTTGGATGCCACCGCCTCTCTTGTAGGCAACTTGCTACGTCACCATAAACAACAAGTCCAGCGACTTGGGTTCCGTGACCATGCTGATCAACTGGTGTACCTTCTCCTGTGTTAAAATCCCGTTCATCGACTACCCAACCTTGAAGCAATGGATGTCCCGGTAGTACCCCGCTATCAATTACAGCAACTATTGGATCATCCTCTCTAGGCTCGTGAGGCACCGGGAGCGGTTCAATGGGCTCGAAAAGACTTGTATATGCCGCCGGAAGCTTGGGTGGCAAATCAACCCTAGCGACAAAATCCAATTTTAACAACACTTCACCTAGAGATCGATTAGCGGAAACCCTTGCGAGAAGTAGTGAGGTAGTTCGTGTGTCATCAGTCACTTGTCCGCCGTGTTGGCGGCATACACTTCGGAGCTTTTCGAGAATCTCGCGAGCTCCATCGGCTGTTCCTGGATGCCAAAGATCCACATCAAGGTAGAACGGTTCTTTTTCGGGCCAGCCTTCCTTTTGGAGCCGCGTTCCCTCGCGCTCCTTTGGCTCAACGGCTCGGATCCTCTCTATGGCATCGAAAAAATCAAAGCGCTTGCCATGCGGAAGCGCTGTAGTAATAATTTCATCGTTCGCGTATTGATCAATTTCCTCTTTGAACGTTTCCAGATCCGTCACTGTTGGGAATTGGACTAGTAATTTATAAACCTCCCGTTCTTGTGGCCGGGTTGCAACGACTTCGACGCCGAATCGTTTCTCGATAGTCTCTTGAATTCCCTGATTCCATATCCTGCACTCTAACACCAGTAAATCGTCATTCTCGACTGGTTCAGGGAGGCAATCTTTCCGCTTCAGTATTTCCAGATCCGTTTTGCGTCCCCGCCGCCATCGCAAGTCTGAGGGAAGATCACTATCCCTTACTTGTAGCAATTCCTCAAAGGAGTCTCGTGCCCGGGAAGATAGAAAACGCGCAAAGACCTCGATAACCTTTCTTTTCTCTATATGCTCGTCAATAACCGAAATGTTTAACCGATCCTCAAATACTTCGCGTGCGTTACCATCTCGTGAGTCAAACTCCAGCACTATTAGCCTGGAAGGATCTACCCCCGCCTGAGTCCTATTCCTATCAATAGCTCCACCTGCGGAGGTAATTCCAGTGCTAATCGCAAGAGCATGTTGTCGTCGACCACACCTCTTTGGTGGCCGTGGCGGAGGCCCCCCACGACGGCGCTCGGGCTCGACCTCGGGTTCGCGCTCAAAGGCAATATGGGAGTGTTCTCTCAATCCGTCTTGTTCTTCGGCCATGATTCCTACTCCCTATCTACACTAGGGGAGCTATCTTGAGCGGTGGCTTTGCCTAGCACGCTGCAACGATATCTGAAGCGCTCGAACGCAGTAGAGATGTCCTGTTCTCGAACGCGCTTACTTCCGTCCAATGCGCAGCTTTTCCGTATATCAAGGCAGACCCGTTCCGCGTCGGCGAAGGTTGTTCCCTCAAGCGCTTCCACGAGATGGTCTACCTGCTTCTTTTGAACCTGAAGCGGCACTAGACGTTTCTTGATTAGTACCTCTAGTGCACGTCTGTCTGGCCGTTCGAAACGGACGACATCGTCGAACCGACGCCATATTGCCGGGTCGAGAACCTGTTCAAAATTGGTTGCAGCGATTACCAATGAGCGGCCACACCAATTGTCAAGAAGCTGGAGAAACGAGTTCACGACACGCTTGATCTCACCGTGCTCAGTAGCATCATCACGCGATCTTCCAATGGCATCGAACTCATCGAAAAAAAGGACCCACTGTCCCCTTTCGGCGTAGTCAAATACCTTCCGCAAATTCGCAGCAGTTTCTCCAAGAAGTGATGACACCACACTGTCGAAACGGACGTACAACATGGGAAGTCCGATTTCGGCAGCAATAGCCTCAGCAGTCGCAGTCTTACCGCAACCTGATGGACCGCAGAAAAGTACGCGGCGCACTGGTATGAGGCCATTTGCCTCCAGCACTTCCCATGAGCGAAACTCCGTCATAAGCCTGCTTACCGACGCCCGTATTGAGTTGTCCAATACGAGATCATCGAGATATCTATCTGGCGTACGGATCGCTAGTAGCGGAATGCGACGGTCATTGTCTGTTGGTACCGGGTCAAATGGGCTATTGGCAGCTTGAAATCTATTTAACGACCGTACTCCATTATTGAGTATCCGTTGCAGCTCATTGGCAAGGATAGTGTGATGCTTCTTCCGTTCTTCTTCGATGATCTCAGCTGCAGTTGCCCGAAAGGCGGCATCATCCGCCTTCTGGTAACTCTCGAAAAGCCTTTTTAGAAGATCTGCTCGTGCCATTTTAATGCCCTCCCAAGAGGGAAGGGGTGGACAAGAAACCAGTTTGTGCAGCCGTAGCCGATGTTGCCACCCTTCCAGGGTTATATACCAGCGGTCGCTCTGTCGTGTCGGCCCCTCCTTTATCATAAGACCCTACCAGACACCGTCTGGGGGACCGGACAATGCAGTGTTGGGTGAAAGCGCTAAGATCTCTCTCTGTATAAGAGATAGACACAGACATCCGAGCTATGGCGGATCCCCCACGGTGCTGCCAGTTGCCCATTTGATGATTGTTCTGACTCATTCTTCCACCTCAAACGTTAGCCCGAGCTGACGCGCTGCTTCTTTCATGGCTTTCAGGGCAGGGTCATTTGGGTCAAGCGCCTGTCCTTCGGGAACTTCCATCTCAAAGTGGATGCCGAGGTGCAGCCGTTTGAGGTTCATTCGTACTGCAGGTCCCACGAAGCAGCGGAAGAGTTCGCCGTAATTTTCAACAGGCACAGCCCCCCGGACAGAAAACCGCTTTACCGTTCGCTTGGCAGTGGCTTCGATGGTGGTCGATTCTGCTCCTGCGTCTTCTCCTGTCCCAGGCTGTGGTGTCACTCCTACGGGAGTCGCCGTTGCGGTTTCTCCGGCACCACTATCAGTGCCCTCGCTAATAGTTTTAGGCTGTTCAGGCTCAAACGGCGGGATGATCCAAACACCATCCTCGCTTGGATCGAGGGAAATCAATTGCTTACAGTAGCGCGCCTGAAGTGCCGAAGGGCCTCCGCCACGTCCGATGCCAACAAGACCGTCAGCACATGCCTGTGCAAGCCCGGTAGTAACTGCATCCTTGGTGGCGACCATGGGTTTGTCTGTAAACCTAAGAAATGCCTCAACAGCATCTTTAAGTCGGAGCCCTCCCTCTTGTGGAATCAGGCCGGTCTTTTCAAGCGTCACCGATCCCACCCGGCGTAGGATCCATTCCTCGTCTTCTACCAGGGTAGTCCAGAGATAGCCGAGATGTTCCTGCAAGGTGCGACGAGCATCGGAAAGCACACATGCTTCAACATCTTGTCCCCGCACTCTGAGTGCCACGGTATATGCGGGCCCCAGGGCTTCCAGGGCGGAGCGCTGCGCTGCTTCAAGGCGCTTCTTCAAGTCTGCTTTTTGCTCTTCATCGAGCTGGTCCCAGTAATCCGACCGAACACCTTCTAGGGCGGCTCGTTCCCGATGGACCTGCCGGAGCTTAGAAAGGCCTCGAGATGTGCCGGCCAAGAAGACGAGAGTATTTTGATAGAGTCGATCTTTTCCGCCGCAACGGCTGCTGATCTTTATCACATGCTCTCGCACGGCCTCTTTTCGGCCACCATTTTCATCCCATGACAAAGATGGAGGGAGAATCAGGAGTGTGAGTGCTTTTTGTTCAGGAAGATCTTCTGCCGGGTCGACGATCACGCGCCAGGTGGCTCCAGCAAGGGGCCCCTTCTGAGATTCGTTACGGAGATCCTCGAGGATTTCCTCATCAAAGTCCCGACCAGCATTTTGCTGGCGATATTGGACAACAAGCTTGTTCAACGTCGGCTTGGTTCCGAACCAGTAGCGTTTCCCAAGGCTTCCTGCAGAAGTCGTGTGCAAGTAGAAACAACGGTTCTCAAGCTCTAACAGGGCACCATCCGTGTAATTCCAGTTAAGCCCTTCACGCGAACAAGCGAGTTTCAAATCTTTGGAGCTGAAACCACTCCTGCCGCCTTGACCGCCGAAGGAACCCAATAGGATAGCAGAGGCAAGGCCTCTTCCTATCGCTTCCCGCCGATAATCTCCGCCACGTTCCTCATCAAATGCGCCAGCGTTTGACTTCTCACCAAGAATATCCGCTGCAGCAACGGACTGATACGCCGGCCCCCACAAGCGTGTAAGAGCTGCTTGCATGGCATCTATTGACCAACGAATGTGGCAGGGCTGGATCAGATGCTGAGTCTGAGTATTCCCTTCGCGCCGTTGCCAAAGGTCTCCAACGATACTGGCCAGAAGTCTCAACACGCCACGTGTACGCTGGAAGTCAGGATGACTTCCCCAACGCGTGTACAAGGCATCAATCAACAAGGGATGAAACGGATAAGCGCGAGCGATCTGTTCTCTATAGGTCTTCTTTGATGCCTCGTTCGGAACTTCTCCCGAATGAGCAGCGTACATCTCCTGATAAACCCGTGCCACTTTGATTGGATAATCCGGTTCTTCCGGTGGCGTTATGGATTCAAAGAGTCTCGCACGAACGACTTCGTAGATCTCGTCGTCAGCTACCGGCTTGACGTCGGCTCCCAAACGCTGGAAACGCTTTTCCAAAGTGACGAACGCTTCCTGTCCTTTCTCGCTCTGCGCAACCTCATACTTACTGGCCGGAAGCGTTGCGACCACAACCGCGCCAGGCACCTGCTGGACAGCCTCGGTCAACTGCTGGACAAAGGAGATTGTCTGATCCGCCAGAGTGGTGTCTCCTACGGGCACAGCCGCCGCACCCACACAGTAATCAGCCAGCTCGTCGAGCAGGATCAGGCATGGGGCGGCTTCACGAAGAACTTCTACAAAAATCCCTTGCGGTACGCGCTGGGTTTCGTCATTGGCACGCACTTTCTCATAAAGAGACGTCCCCCCCAACTGAACGGCAAGCTCTCCCCAAAGCGTCCGGGTACGAATTCCTTCAGGCGTCTGCCTCCCCTGAGTCACGTCACACGTCGCATTTGTGAATACTGCCACCCCCTGAACTGTTTCCGGGAAACGATCTTCCAATACACGGCGCAGTTCCGTTGTGTGTGGGGAGGTTTTAAGGACGGACGCGTGCTTAGCCAGATGCCAGAGAGCTACCAAAGTATGGGTCTTACCGCCGCCGAATGCGGTCTGCAGACTGATGATTCTATCACCTGCATCAGCGTCACCCCGCAGTGCTCCTGCGACCCGTTTCAACACGCTCGCGAGCCCCACTGTCATATAGGTCTTCCGGAAGAATTCTTCAGGGTCCAGGTAAACCTCTGGTGCTGTATCTTGAACCACTGCCCACACGTTCGCCGCGAAGACGGCTTCCTCAAGTCGCCCTTCACGAATATCCTTGTGGGGAGTGGCAACTGCGTACCAAGGCTTTAAGTTCTCACTCATGGGCCGCCTCCAACTTATGTCTCTTTTTCAAACAGCGTTGCCTGCTGCTCGCGAGCCGTTAACCGCTTGCCCTCTGTTCTTAGGGTCGGCCGTTCGCTCAAGAGCGCGTTCACCAGCTTCCAGTCCTCAAGGTCGCGTGGCAGGACCTCGAAGAGCGCCTGCGCAAGTTTCCAGAATGGCCCGTCTTCAAGCAGATCCCGCTCTGTGAGGTACGAGACCAAATCCCGCCGCTTCTCCTCCTTCCACAAGAGCATGGACCGATGCAGGGCGTCGATGAAGGGTGGGTTCTGGTCAACGCCAAGGCCACGGCGTTCGGCCCGGTCGGAAAGCAAGGCAAGCCGGCATTTGGAGCCGTCCACCACAAAAATCCCATGTCTTCGGGCCACCTCCATGGCGTTTTCGGCCTCACCCCCGATCTGGACCACCAGCCGCGCATCGTCCCACGCTTGCTCGGACGCCCCGTAAAGGTTTGCCCAGACGTAGTAGAGCGTAGATAGATTATCCCCCCTAAACTCGCCGGCAATTGCATCTCGCGCCGCCTGGCGCGCCAGATCCAAGAGTTCCGGGATGCCTACTGGCGTGCCGTCCGCCTTCTCCACACGCTCGTACTTGCCGAAGACGCCAACGGCCGGACCGTAACAGGCGACGATCAGATCAGCCCCGCGGAATCCATAGGACCAGAAGCGCTTTACGGACTGTTGAACGACCTTCTCGATCTCCTTGCGAACCTGCTTGAAAGACGCGGCGCTCCCAGTGATTCGCGGGCGACATGCGACCGTGACAGAGGTCTCCAGCGAAGCGGTCCCCAGTGCGAGTGCGGTCTTCGGCATCTCCGTGGCGATGGGCCACGTTGCATCGGGAGAGAGTCCGGCGTCGAACATCGCGGAGATTAACGCCGTCCAGGCGTCGGTGGACTGGTGCGCGAACATCACTGTAATGAGCTTCGGATCCTTAGCAGCGCGTTTGCTTTCTCTGAAGCTCTCAGTTAGGAGACGCCGATAGAACTCGTTCGCACGCTCCTGCGACCCATTGCGACGATGCTTATGGCTCGTCCCTTCCTCATCTTTAGGGGTTTGTGGTGTGCGAAATACGTTCGGAAGCAACTCTCCCAGGCTTCGTTTCAGCCAGACATAGAAAAAATCGGAGAGGTCGGCGTATGCGATGGAGTTTCCATACGGAGGATCGGTAACAATGTAATCGCAGAACCCTGAATCAACTTCTGTCATCTTGGCTGCCGAGCCTAGTATGACGCGAGGAGCTGTCCATGACGATGCGGTCATTTTCTCGTGGGATACAACCTTGAGCATGTACTCGAGCTGCTTCGAAGCGGTACCAGAGGAATCGGCGAACGGGTTCACCTCTGGGTAGTCCCACATCATGGGGACGGATTGGCCGCTGAACGGGGTCTTGACGATCTGGCTGCCCGCAGCCCACCTGCACATCGTGTTTCCGAACGCGGCAACACGGTCAATCCAGAGGGCGAGATAGGTTGCGAGTGCGTGTCTATACTCGGCGTCCGGAACTACTTGCTCCATCGCTTCAACGGCTTCGTGTAGGCCCTTTACTAGGTGGTTCATCACGACGAGCTGCCGATGATTGAAGAGCTGCCCCCACCGAGTGAAGCCGTAGAGTTCGAGATTGATACTACGATGTGAGCCGGCGTCGGGTGACGCACCGGGGCCATTGATTTCCGGGACGATGTATTCTCCAGGAACCTCCACTTCAATCGCTTCCGCGCTCTTTACTGCTTTGAGGTCGACATCCTCAACCGGCCTATAATCCTTTCCGCCTTTTGTTTCGACAACCACGGCCACCATCCGCTCGCCCATCTGGCCCGCCTGTCCTGCGACACGTAGCTCCGCTTCCGCCGTTGGTTGCTCGCAGTAAGGGCATATAGCCGGTCCTCGTTGGCGCTTGGTCCCCTCTGTCCGCTTGATTTCGTTACCCTTGGCAATTCCAAAGGAGACCATTTTCCGCGCTTTGTCCACGGTCATCGTGAGTGCAGTCTTTCTGCCTCTACTGCAGAGGAGAAGGCTGCGGAGCAATGGGATCTGGCCTTGACACGAGGGATTGGAACAGGGCGCCGTCCTCGCCCACAGGTATGCAAGAACAGGGCGGCCATCCTTACCCGGAGGATAGAGGTGTCCAATCCTTTCCCGAACTCGCTCCAGAATCCAGTTCGCCCACTTCTCGATATCGTGGACAAGGATGTTCGATACCTCGACCTCTCGCTCAAACCTTTTGCCGAACTCCTCGACAACAACCTTCCTTTTCCCTGGCTTACCGTATTTTTGCGGAAACTCACATGTTGCACGAAGGATAAGATGAGCGACTGGGTTGTAATCATTGGCGATTGTCTGACAACCAAGCCGTCCTGCCTCCAATGGAATCGCACCTCCGCCGGCAAAGGGATCGAGGACCGTGGGTGTCTTGCCTCCGTGGGCAATCTTCACCAGCTCGCGAGCAATGCGGAGAACTTCTCGACCCTGAGGATTGTCCGGGTCACAAGTCTCCCACTTGACCAAGGAGCGCGTATCAAGAAGTTCTTTCGGAGCCGGTTTTTTCTTGCTTCGTCCCGCTTCAAATTCGAGGGCTTCAGGTGACCATTTGGCGATGAATGTAAGTAGGCGATTGCGCAGCGTATCCGGAACGCCATCATAGGGGTGGTAGGGATCGTCGTCCCTGAGGACTTCGCGACCACGCCGATAGTATTTAAGCTCTGCGGGGACATGCGTCTTCAGATATCGCTCCACCGCACGGCGAAACTCTTCCGGACAGCGTGGATCATCCGGGTCCGGAACCAGTGAAGCGAAAACAACGGCGCGTGAGGCCGCCAGCGGTCGCCGCGCCCACCAAATATGCAGATGGCTGATGTGAGCATGGTGGATGTTCTTATCCCGCACGCTTTCAGCCGATATCTCCCGAACCGGCAGCGCGACCTCGATGAGTCGGGGGCAGGTGTTGTTTTTATCTTTTACTGCCATCGTTACCGTCCTTCCAAGACTCTCGTTCCCAGTATTGCCTCGGGCCGCAAAGGACCAAGTTCGGTCAAGAATCGGGACGCAATCGTCGCCGCATGGGTCCGGTTGCCTCTTCCAACTCGGGCGCCAATTCGATGGGCAAGTCTTCTCTCTAATTGCGTCACGCTTGAGAGAATGAGAAGTCGCCTCGTTCTCGTGATCGCCACATAAAACAGGCGTCGTTGTTCGTACTCAAATTGCTGTTGCGTAAGAATCGTCTTACGTGGATCGTATTGCTGTGGGATGAGTCCCTCTATACACCCGACGACAACAACGAGATCCGCTGTAAGCCCCTTCGACTTGTGTAGGCTCATCACACGGACGTAGTCCACGTCGGTAGGCAGTTCCGGCTGGGTGATTCCAATGCGGAGCGCTTCGCGTAGCGTTTCCGCATCATAGTCATCGCCCTCTATGTTCGACGCCAATGAACGGATAAGGTTGGTCCAGTCATGCTCCGCAGGGAAAAGAGCGTTGACCAAGGCTTCGCCTCGAAGGCTGTCCAGTTCGTTGATACATCGCTGCAGGTCTTCAAAACGCGCTATTAGATCGCGTGTATGGGAAAGCGATAGGTCTCCTGAAACCATACGTTGGAGTGCAGCCCAAGGTGTTTCGCCGCTGGACTCACAGTGATCACGGAGACGAGACCACGCGCCACTACGAAGAGAACTACTTCCAAATCCACACCAGCAACGAAGCGCTACTCGGTCTTGAGGATTAGCGAGGAGCGTGAGGAGAGTGAAAGCCTGCTGGGCATCGCTTTCATCGAGTTTCTTCGGATTTCCTTCCAAGGCTTCCTCATGGAAGAAGCTGTGCGCATAGACTCCGAGAGCATTGAGAGCATTGCGAATCGAGTACCCCAGATGGCGACGCGGAGCCAGGACGAGAACTTTGCCGGGTTCCACCTCCCCGTGCTGAATTCTCCTTTGGATGATTTCGGCAATCCCCTGAGCCTCTTGCTCTATGGTGCTCCATTGGACCACAAGTACTTCACCTTCGGGGTTGCCCGGAAACGGATGGAGAACGCGCGGGGTCCTACCAGGATTATTAGAGATCAAGATGTTTGCCATCTCGACTACTAGGTGAGGACAGCGCCGGCAGTCATCAAGCTGTTCGTCATGGGTTCCGGGGTGTGTTTCGTCAAAGGTGGCAATACCCTGCGGGTGGGCATACTTGAAAGAGTAGATGGACTGATCCTCGTCTCCAATCACAATTAGGTGTCCCGCTTCAGCGAGAAGGTCAAGAAGGACCTGCTCGGCCCTATTGAGGTCTTGGTACTCGTCGACTAGCACGTGGTCGAATGCGCGTCTATGCGGAGAAGCAGGATTTTCTCGTAGATACCGGAGCGTCTCTGGTACAAGCTCACCAATAAGTATGGCTTCGTGAAATCGAAGCCATCTCACAAGCTCTCTGTGAAATGCTTGATCGATGGGATCTTGTGGCCAGCCAGGGGTCTCGGATTGGAGACGTGCCCATGCTGCGTTGAATGCCTGAAGCCGGCGATTTCGCTCGCGAATTCCACCGAAACCATCACCGCTCAGGTCCTCAAGTAGGAATCGCTCCTCAAAACTCAGGAGCGGACGGGGAACACGCCCCGTGGCTTCGAGAACTTCGGCCTTCCCTAGCAGACGGAAACAGAAGGCATGCAAAGTACCCGCGCGAACCTCATTAGCGCCATCTACACCTAGCCTAGCCAACTCACTTTCGAGGTCTCTTGCTGCCGTTCGTGTGAAAGTGCAGACAAGCATTCGATTGGGCGTCGCCCCATCTTGGAGAAGACGAGCCACGCGTCGCATCAGTGCAAATGTTTTGCCCGTCCCTGGTCCCGCCAAGACCCGCATCGGCGTATGGTCGAGCTCCGCGATGCACCGAGCCGGCCCCTCGAGGCCTTCATCCCACCTGAATCGAGTACCGTGGTTCATGTGCTCTGCTCCTCCGGCTCTCGTGGCGCCTCGACTTCCTGTCCTTGTTGGCCCCACTCGCTCTCGTCGACAAGGAACTGGGCCTGGCGGCAAAGCATTTTCAGTGTGCTCTCCGTAAGGATCTCGCGGATGGGCAGCGCTACTTCAATTAATCTCTTGACCGATTCAATACTCATTACTCACCCTTCTGCGATGCATCATCGATGGTCTCCGCGGAGCCTTCCTTGCTCTTTTCCGGAGCTATAGTTGTGTCTGGATCTAAACCGACTTTTCGGGCAATGTCCTCCAGGATGGTCCGTGCTTCCTTACTAGAAGTAGAGAGCAAAGCGGTCCTGACCCGATCTTCGAAGGTCTTTCGTGTTGACTCTGATGCTGCCATATAAAGTTCCCGCATGCCTCCCAGAGCTTTCGCTAACCATTCCAGTTCGTTATCTTGCCCGCGCTCTATAATTCCAGAGTATACCTGTCGAACGATTTCATCGGCTTTTTCGCGAGCTGGCTCGGTTTCCAACAGCTTGTTGCCGTAAAGACTGCAAACGGTCTCAATCGGCTTACCGGGTTCTCTGATTAGGTCATCCCATAGATTCCGGATAAATGTCTCCTGCCAATGATCTTCCATGGCTCCAACAAGCGCCGTCCAGCGCTCCGCTTCTATACTCGGACTCGTCGCCTTGCCAACCCTAATCTCTTGGGCGTGTTCCCTCAGCGCATCATGAAATGCATTGGCCAACTCCAGGGGTTCAGCTTTTTCAATGAACAATAGTATAATCTCCAAGAAAGGACCTACTTTCAGCAATTCATTGATCCATTTGTTCGTATCAAGAGTCTTGAGTGCATCTTTCAGGAACGCAGCAAGCTGATCATCTCCTTTGCTGGCCCGAAATGCATCAACGTACAACTGCCCTAGTCCGGGCGAGAAGCCATCTTTCGTCAGAGCAGATATTAGATCTCCCTGACTCACCAACTGATCCACAAGCGCCGTACGCGCTTCTTCGGAAAGCAATTGGGAAACGGTTTGGTACTGTTCGATGATTAATTGAGCCGATAAGTACCTAGGTGCTTCACCTCGTTGGATTATCTTTTCCAGAACTGCCGATGCGAGTTTCTGCGTGTTTGGCTTTTCTCGACCGTATTGCAGAATCAGGTCAACCTTCTGAAATTCCAAAATCAAATCAGTAAATGCGGTCAGCCAATTATCGTTGTTTTGTGGATTCGAGATCACAGCGTTGTATTGATTGACCCCAGCATTTGCTTGGCCGGGGGCAGCTTGCAAACTACCATCCGGGACTACTTCAAACAGAGGGATCATACACAGTGCGGCAGCTTGGGGATCGCCATGCACATGTTGCAACTGGTGCATCAAGTGACCATGTGTTGATAAAGTCTGCAGTGTACTTTTGGCCTGGGCATTATTTGCCCTATATGCCAATAGAAGCGCAGCACGAATACAGCCCTTCACCTCTTTCGGCGACAGATTGTTATTCGCCTGTAAGCGCTCGTTAAGAGCCTGTACGAGGTTAGGCCAAGGCCATGTCACATCAATAGTTATCATCGTCTCGACGATCCCGGCGTATTGCTCCTCAAAGCGACCTTCCTTACAGGCCACAACAAGTTCACTTAGAATGTTGCTTGGATCCTGTTTTGGCCTAAAGTATCGCAGTGTTTTCTTATCGGTTTTCTTCTCTCGCAGACGATTCAAAGCATATACAAAGGACGCTGCCGAACCTGGAACACAAAAATGTTTCTGTATCAATTCCCCTTGGCCACGTTTATCTATTGCCGCAACTACCTGCAAGCATGCATCGACCCAGTGATGAACATCTTGCTCCTCAGGCTGTTTATCTTTTCCCTCCGTTAGCTTGGGGTCTTTTGTCAAGGCAGACAGTGCTGTCTTCGCTATGTCAGGGAACTCATCATGTGAGGCATGTTCAATGATGCAAACAATGCCCTGGCCAACGCTATCGTTAAGATCAGTCCATTGATCGACCAGCTTTACTCCAATAACTAGCCACTTCCATATGTAATCCCATCCTTCCCGACCAGAAGCGATGTTCTGCAGGACTAAGGCAGCTGCAGCGATGGAAGCAGGGCGTTCTTTCGCCCAATTTTGATGGTTCTCTTCCAGGACGAGGTCGCACACATCCCGGAACCCTGGGATGTCTTGAAACTCGACGAGTTTATTAAGCTCCCCTGTGCTAAATGCCTCCTCAACAGTTCGGCCGATCAGTACTTCGAGCGACTTTTCTGGATCCACGTTGAAGTGAAGGGCTGCAAGGTACTTTTGCCACTCATAGTCCGAAACTAACCCTTTCACCAATGGTTTAAGGAAGTTATCTTTGGTCAAATCCTCAGCAGGGGAGCGAATATCTTCCTTACACAACACATATAGTGACTGCATAACCAACGGGATCTGGTCACCCCACTGACGTAACTTCTCAATAAGTCCTGGCAACTCCGATGCTTCTGTCAGCGTTTCTTTCTTATACAGAGGATGCTCAGGTATATCAAGTAATGCTAACCGTGGCTGATTGAGATTATCTACATAGCAGCCT
>Ga0190315_1000747_pt1 | contig 14787 bp, 15 predicted proteins | sample 48701101_MG_FD_161673 | JGI IMG/M metagenome (GOLD analysis project Ga0190315, IMG submission 161673) | Hydrothermal vent sediment bacterial communities from Southern Trench, Guaymas Basin, Mexico - 4870-11-0-1_MG | ecosystem: Environmental > Aquatic > Marine > Hydrothermal vents > Sediment ...
GCGATATATGCTTGGATTGGCGGTGAATGCAATCCTCTCTTCTCTCCTTATTTTCCCTGTGTTTGAAATTGCGAGAATGTTCTTGGATGAGAAAAAAGCATTTATCATTTCTGCAATCACAGTATTTGCACCTATTTCCCTCACATACTCATTTGTGTGGATGAGCGAGAATTTGTATTTCCCTCTCTTTGCATATTCAGTGCTATGGATTTTGCGAGAGGAGAAAGTGAAAGCGGGAATTGGTGTTGGCTTGGCAGCACTGACAAAAGTAATTGGGCTTGCACTTATACCATTCATGATTTGGAAGTTCAGGAAGCGCTCAATTATTCCAGTAGTGTTAGCATTATCACTTGCCTCAATTCACTTCTTTCTATGCTTGAATGCAACAGGAGAAGCAACAGGCTATCACTATCATCCACATTCACCTTCCTCACCATTCTTCGTTCAGTTATTCCTTGCATTTGTGTATTTGAGTTGTGCGACTGCACCATCACTTCTGAACTTTGATTTCAGAAAACATGCTGATATTATTGCTCTCGCAGCATCATACACAGTTTTAGTAGCATTTGCCTCACAACTTCCACTTGCACATGGGAGGTATTATGAGTGCCTAATTCCTTTCCTACTCATTCCCGCTTTTGATGAGTTCGCAAGAACAAGGGCGAAGACAACCGCCTTATGCATTCTCGCATATTTCTTCTTCGCACTCCCTACGCTTATCCATGCGGATTTAGTGAATGCCTCGCTGACCCTTCCCGTAACTCTCTCAACAGTTCTCACGCCCTTAACGGTATTTGCAATTGCTTTTGCTTTGCTCTATGCCTACATTCTGACAAAGGATGATAAATGGGGGCACGGTATTGCTCTCACGCTCCTCGCCTTTGTTTTGCTTGGAAGTTCTGCGACAAATCTCTACAATATGCACAAAATCTCAACACAGGAGAGAGAATGTGTTGTATTCAACTTTTTGAAGAAACATTCAGGCGAAGGCATCGTATTCCTTGCGGACATGAGGGAATGGTGGGCGAATTATTGCCTATGCTGCTTCTATGCTCAAAATTTTCTCCCTTTAAAAATTTTTTCAAATACCACAAAGTATTTAATAACGGAAAAGGCAGGGCTTGATGAAGGTCAAAAGCATATAGCGAGGTTGGAAGGTTGTTGTGAAAACGATGAGGTGCTTGTTGTTGAGAGGGTAGAGGGAAAATGGAGGCAAAAGTGCTGAACTTAGAAGAGTTAGCGGATGAAATAGTGAAAGTAGAATGTGAGAATGCACCTCCGCAAGTGAGAGATATGATTGTCGGAATGAGGGAGAAGATAAAGGAGATTTTGAGACAACATCTTAAATGTGTTTGCAAATTCTACTTGAAGTATGAGGATGTGCCAGATGATTTAGTGAGGGAGCATCCCGAACTTGCAGATGTTAAAATCACATGTGGAACGACACTTAAGGAGTTTGCCGAGCATCATGACGACAGCATAGATGATATGTTTCTCAATCTTGACATTTTCAACAGTTGGCTCTTCAAATATGTTTTCAGAGAGGTTATAACTGAGGGGGCGAGGCAAAGTGAGGTTAAAGAAGGAGAAAAGGGAGGAAATGAAGCAGAAGATTCTTGAATTTCTGAAAAATGCGGAAGGACACATAGCATCAATCCCGATGCTTGCGAGAGCAATTCATGCATCATCGCCGACAGCGAAGTCAATTGTCTTTGAATTGGAGGTTGAGAGAAAGGTGAGCGTGGTGATGTTAGGCGGGCAATATATGGTGAAATTGGAAGAATTGGGAGAAGGGGTGTGAGCAGGCATGGCTGGCGGATACGACGGATACGGATATGAGGAGGAAGAGAAAGAGAGGGAAGGGAAAGGGGAAGAAAGAGGGGCAAGGGGTGATGAGGTTTTTGATGAACTTTTTGATGAACTTGAGGCGATAGCACCTGAAGGCAGACTACCGACACCACGCATTCAAGCGGATGAACTCTTTGATAATGAGTTTGTGCGTTTTCTTGATACTCTTCTGAAGGACAGCACAACAAGAGAAATTGCAGATTATATACTTCGTTCATCACTCTCAATCAAAGCGAAGGAGAAACTGATTTTGTATGCATATACCCTCTTGCATAAAGAATTCGCAATCACAAGACTTCGGGGGGAAAGAGATTTGCATCGTATCCTCATTCAGAAGTCGTTAATTGATGCTGACCTACCACTCGGACTGACAAAATTTGATTTGACACCAGAGTTTCATCATATTGTTGGCTTAATCACAATCAAATTCCAAGCGAAACTACTGCGAAGTATGGATGGATTTGAGAGAATTGCGCTTGTCTCACAGAGACATATAGTGGCGAGGGAAGAAATGCGAATGGATGAATATGAATTAAAGGAGAGATTGAGGCGGTATCCGCAACGAAGTTTCATAGGCATTCTCCCGCTCTTCAGGAGGAGGTGATATAGCATGATTATCGTCCCCGAGTTCCTGTTTTTCGGCTTTCTCCTTTGGGCAATAATTGCATCTATGGCTTTGATAATGTTTGCACTCACCATTAAGAGATATGCGCCTGAAGCCTTTATTTTCTGGAGGGCAAGGAGAGAGGGTAAGCCGTTAGCGTTAGTTCATTATCCAGAGGGAATTGTCAGAGCATACATTCCGAGAGAGGAGAGGAGATTAAATCCATCAGCGACAAATTATTGGTATGTCGCCGATGTCGGCATAAAATTCAAAGGTTCATCGGCAACAGTTGAGAAATGGGAGGGCAGAATTCCCGTTTTCCACTATTTTGTGAATATTCCAGAGACAGTTGCAACAAGAGAAGCAGTTGCCTTCTCGCAGTTCAAGGATTACCTGAAGGAGCATGGGATTGATATAAGCGGGATTGAAGATATTGCCTTCTTCGTGATTAATCGCTACGAGAAGTATTTAGGGAAATTGCTGGAGCAGAAGGAGGAATTCAAAGAGAAATTGAGAAGGCAGTTGAGGTCGGAAGGAAAATACTTCAATGATGCGGAAATTGAGGAAGTCGTGAGAGCAACGATAGAAGAGCGTGCCATGCGTCAGGCGCTTCAGGACACAGGACTTGATAATGAGGAAATGGTGCAAAAGATGATAAATCTGCTGAAGTTCATAGAGAAGAACAGAGAGGAGATTGAGAAAATGAAGACAAAGACAGGTCAATTCACATATCAAGTGATTGCGAATGCGATTGACACAGTTTCAGCATACACATCTGCAAATGTTGCTCACACAAAGGCGGTGTTGGAGAGTGCAATAAGAGAGAGTTTGGGAAGTGAAGTGAAAGATTACATCAAGTATGGAATGCTAATTTTCATAGGTTGCTTAGGTTTGGGCGTATTGTTCATTCTGACGCACTCATTTATGGGATGAGAGGGTGATGTAAAATGACAAGGGTGATATGCGACATTTGCGGAAAGGAAATTGACAAACGAGCAATTCACTTGCACATGCGAGTGCATGAAGAGGAGAGGGGCGGAGTAGTAGGAGAAGGTGGAAAGATTTATGATTATCATGTTCTTTTTCCTGATTTGACATGCGTTGTGAGAGATGGAAGCGATGTATATGCGACACCAGTCCTTGCACTTCACATCTCCGCAGAAGGAGGATGGATGATAATCTGCGACAAAAGCGGAAATTTGGTGAGGGGTGATGATATTCATGGCGAGTGCTACATTTGCAGTGGAAAGAAAGAGGCGAAGAAACTACTGAAAATGCTGAAGAAATCAGAGAAGGCAGAGAGAGCAGGGAAGCGGAGAGGAGAAGGATTGCTTGAGAGATTGATGCGGAGGAAAGTGAGGCGGAAGGAGAAGGGAGAAGTCGGAAAGGAGTTAAGTGAGAGGACTACGATGGAACTGCTTTTCACACTGAAGGAGTTTGCGAAAAAGAGAAGTGAGAGAGACGGAGGTGAAGAGGAAGAAGATGAGTTATGATGACTTCTCCCCATCATTTCTGCAAGAGGAGAAGTATATCTCAAAACTTGCATATCCGCACCTGCTTTTCATTCAAATTCAGAAAATAATGGACAGTATAGATGCTGGCGGGGATGGCAAGGAGGAATTGGAGAGTCTGAAGGCATTATTAAAACCTTCATGGAGAGTGGAAATAGATGTGAAAACGGAGAGATGCAGGAGGGAGATGGAGAGAGAAATCAACAGAATTGCGAGGGTGAGAGAGAGAGTAGGCATCACCACATATAGAGAGATGAAGAGGGCAGCGATAGTGAGATATGTCAGGGAATATGTGCAGCATGTGATTGAGAAATTGGACGAGGTGGGACTACTTCTAATTGAAGAGCGGGGCGTGCTGCGGGGAGGTGGTGTGATGCTATGAAGGATTTTTTTGATAGGTGGAGGCTCATCGCACCGGCAGATAACGGGCACATCTTCGCCCTCTCACAGAAAATTGAGCAGCATTCTGACATGACAGGCGCCATAATCTACGGAATGCAGCGAAGCGGGAAGACTATGTATTCTTTATTGGTGATGTATGACTTTTATAGGGATTGGGACAAGGTATTAGATAATGTCTTTTTCACATTGGAAGATTTGATTGGTGCAATTAAAGAGCGAGTTCTCACAAATTTCTCTGCAAGCAAGCAACTGAAGGTGATATGCTGGGATGATGCGGGAGTGCATGGCTCCAAATACCTCTTCTTCAGGAGCAGACAGCTCGCCGAATATTTGCAGAATTTGTTTGATGTTGTCGGACTGGCTGTAAAAGCCATTCTCATCACAACGCCAAACCCCGAAAACTTGCTGAAGGCGATAAGAGGTTACGAATTTTACCGTGTGAAGATTTTCAAGTTGCCGAAGGATAATAGGGTCGCTGTCGGCTACAAATCCTCTCTTTTACCTTCAGGAAAGCTGATTGTGAGGAAAGTTTTTGAGGATTACTACAATTTGCGAATTCCAAGCGATGTCTATAATCAATATTTGGAGATGCGGGAGCAGTATTTGGAGGAGGCGGTAGAGAATTTGGAGAAATTCCTCCAGAAGAAAGGATGGGGTAAGGAGGCGGTAGGCGTATGAGGAGGATGTCAGCGAAAGTCCCTGAAAGCACCGCAAGGTTTATATTATGCGAGGGAGAAGATAATAATATGAGGGGGCGAAGATGAGAGGGGGTGGTCGCCTGTGATTTTTGACTTCTTCCGAAGCATAACGACAACATTCTTTAAACCGCCTAAACCCACTATGGAGAGATTAGAGCAAAGACAAGAAGAGTGGAGAAGGAAGCATATGCCTTATGCTACTCCTCCAACATCACCAAAACCTACTCCTTCCCAACTTCCACTTCCTACACCAACAAGAGTAGTTAAACCTCCTTCTCCATCAGTAACACCTCCAAGAATTTCTCCACCTAAAATTCCAACATTTGATATTATGGGATTTTCACGGCAAATAAGAAGTGAATTGAGGAGAGAAGGAGTGCCAGTATGGTATTACACAGGAAGGTTACAAGTGCCAACACCGCAAAAAGTTTGGAAAGGAATTCAATACATTACGGGATTTGCATCAAAACTTGCAGAAAGAGTGGAGAGGAAGTATGAGAGTGCTGTTGTGCAACCTGTTCTTGCAAAAGTTGCTCCTAAAGGCGAGACACCTATTGAGCAGGTGAAAAGAGGATTTGCAGGCGGATTGGTAAGAACTCCTATTGCAGTTACAGGCATTCCTATTTTGAGGATGGGATTTAAGGGTATAGCAACACCTTTAGGATTGAAGAAGGAGTTTGTTGAGACGGGAAAGTATATCAAGGAAAGACCTTACGAGTTTGGTGCTGAAACTGCAACAACAATTCTTGCTCCCTATGCCTACAAGAAGTTACCTGTGAGACCAACAATAAGTGTTGCAGAATTTCCAAGAGGGAGAATTGCATCACTTGGAATTGAGATAAAGAAATTACATGGTGAGGCAACATTCAAACCTCTTGTGAGTGTTGGTAAGCCAAAGATTGTTAAGCCAATTTCACTTGGCAAGCCAAAAATTAGGGGAGAGATTTTGAGCAAAGAAGCATACACACCACAAACACCATTTGAGCGGGGAATTGCACTTGAATACATGCAAAGAAAAGCACCATTTGAAATTGGAAAGATTGAGTGGGGCATAAAATCACAGCAAATCATTAAAGGAGTGAAAGCAAAACCTCGTGAGTTAGGAGATGTTATAAGGGATGTCGTGGAGAAGGAGCATAACCTTCCTGAAGGCGTTGGCGATGTCGTTATCAAGGAGTTGAAGAGGGCAAAGGCAAGAGTGTATGGCAGTGTGATGCAGGAAGCAATAGGAAGGCAATTTGGGGTGAAGGCACTCCCACGCACACCACGAGATATTGATGTGCAAGTGAGAAATCCTGCTGAATTTGCAAAGAGAGTTGCTGAGGCGATAAACAAGAAGGCAGGAAGAGAAGTGGTGAAGGTGGAAGGTGAGAGCGTTATTGTAAAGTCATCAGGAGAGAAGTTATTTGACATCCATCCCATAGGATTTGGCGAAATCTCATTAGAGGGAGGGATTCTTGCAAGGGAAGGAGGATACCTTGCCTATGGCTTCAAAACAGGCAAACTCATCAAGACAAAAGAGAAGATTTGGACAACAACACTTTCCGAGCAGGCGTTAAGGAAGTTTAGTGGAGCAGTGGAATTGAGAGCAAAACCTGTTGAGTTTGGTGAGGTGCGAGGATACATAGCACCTGCTCATGTAGGAAGAGTGAAAGATATTTTTGACTACTTCTTTGCAGGAAAAGCAACAGCAGAGCGATTGAGAATGCTTGGCAAGGCAAGAAAGGCAGCAGAGTTGGAATTCAGATTGAACAGATGGATTGAGAGTTGGGGGGAAGGTGTTGCAGAGAAAGCGAGGAAGATGTGGGAGGAGGCACAGAAGCAAGGGAGGGTGAGAGTTGAACTCGGAGCATTTGAAGGCGTGGGTATGAAAGAGTTGATGAGACTTTCGCTTGGAGTAGCAGGAAAATCAACCGCAATTTCAGCATCAGTGTTTGCGGTGAAATCGCCATTCACTTCCTCCTTCTATACAACATCACCAGCAGTAAGGAGTGCCTTCACCTCACTTTCAAATGCTGTAAAGAGTTCAGGACTGGTAAGTAGGAGTGTAAGCAGAGGAGTAAGTAGAAGCGTTGTGAGTTCTGTAATATCTACAACTCCAAGTCCTTCAATTTCTCGCTCAACATCAACAAGGAAATCAACATCACCATTCACATCAATTTCCTCCTCTGTGTTTTCAGCACTCTCATCAACCTCTTCAGTTGTTTCACAGATGTCAAGAGGGAGTGTAAGCAGAAGTGAGTTTTCAAAGTTCTCAAGGAGCGTGAGTAAGGCAAGTAAAGGAGGAAAAAGCATAAGTTCAGCATTCTTCTCTCTCACTTCAAGAGCAGAATATCCAAAGTGGAAGAGGAGAAAGAAAAAGGAATTTGCATTCAGAAAGATGTTGGAAGAAGGAGTGGCAAGCAAGTTCCTCAAAATCACTCCAATAGCCACTCCTGAAGAGGTGTTGAAAGGAGTGTTAAGGAGGTGATGAAATGTGAAAATGGAAATTCCTGAACGAGATGGGATTGTAATGTATTTCGCCATCCTGCAAAACCTTGCACAACGACCTGACCTTACAGATTTGGAGAGGCAGGCACTTGACTTTGCCTCTTCCCTCCTATATCAAAGTGTTTATGGTGAGGAAATATCAGAGGTTGGAGAGGAGGTAAAAAGTGTGAGAGAGGAGGGAAGAGAGGGGGATATGGAGAGGGTGAGGAGTGTGCATGAATTAGCACAGGTGAGGAGGGCAAATGCTAAACAATAAAGGGCAGGCAGGAGAGATTGCAGTATTTGTGATTTTGGTGTTCATGGTAGCATTTGCCTACATTTTCATCTCGCCAATTGTGCAAAATATCAAGGATGTCGTTCCAGTGATTGCAGATGCAACATCATGGACAAATGCACAGACGCAAGCGATGAACTGGCTCTTTAGGGCTTGGTATGCATTTCCATTCTTTGCCTTTATTGCTCTGTTAGTATGGCTCATCAAAAGGGCAATTGAGAAGAGAAGTGGAGAGGTGGTGTGATGAATGGATGATGAAGAAGGAATGGGAATGGGGACTGCAATTTTTGTTGTGATGCTGAATATTGTATTTGCAATTATCTTCTTCTTCCTCGTAGGTTCAGTGATGTGCGGAATTCTACCACCTCTAACAAATGTAGTTGGTATCGGTGAGACATCACCATTTGCACGGGCACTCACAGTCGTGCCAAACTTGGTAAATGTTTTCTTCTACCTCCCACTCATCTTCATCTTCACGATGTTCGTATGGCTGTTCAAGTATATTGTGAAGAGGCATAAATACACCTACTACCAACAAGGAGGTGAAGAAGAGGAGTGGTGAGATTACTTGTTAAACTTGCCCTTGTATGTATGTTGTCCATCGCAATTTTCATACTACCTGCCTCTGCTATATATGATGATTTTCAAAATCATCCAAGTAACAGCCTCTCAAATGCAGAAGAAAACTATAATGTGAAGTGGTGTGAGATTGATGCAGGGAGCAGTCGTGAAGCAAGCATTCAAATATCTGACATAAACCGTAAGTATGCCCAACTCTGGGTGCGAACTCCTGTTCAATCAACTGTTCAGTGCTGTATCAAGCAAATAAATCCACTTTCACAGTCAAATCATCTTACTGCATATGTTAAACTATGGGGAGATAACATTGCTCTGAATGACAGTAGTAGTTACTGTGAAAATGGTATGTGCAGTTTCACTGGTGACTGCTTCAGAATTTTGTTTTTTAATGAGTCAACATTTTGTGATAATGTAGGAAAGCCACGATATATAGTTGGAGTAACTGATGAGTTGGAGAACTACATTCCTCTTAATGAATGGGTTGTAGTAGAGGCTGTTTTGGTGGGAAGTAATATTCACTTGTATGTAAATGGGACATACAAAGGTATTGTTGGTAGTTGTTCAGAAACCCCCTCCTTTGTTGGATTTTTAGTTCAGGAATATGATGCAGGACAAGATATTTATGCAGCAATAGATAGTGTCCTCATTACTTCAAGTTATGCTATTGAAACACTCCCACATAACTGGTATGTTCTCCGTCACTGGGATACACCAGAGGCATCTGGAGTCTATAATGAGGATGACACAAAAGTTAGTGATTACTACTTTACAGTCACATATGTATCGTCATTTTCTGGCGTCAATGCCCCTGATGAAATAAGAGTTAAGCACTTTACATCTGGTGAGATAGTAAATATCACGATGGTCTCAAGTAGATATGGAACAATTTACTACAACTTCACAAAAATGCTTTTCCACCAAAACAAAGAGGATGACAAGTATGGACTTTACCTTGTAGAACTAATGAGAGATGGAAGTGTTGTTGCTCATGACTACTTCTCCTTCAGATGGGATGCACTAAACAAGCCTGCTGGAACAATCTCATGGGACAGGGACAGTTATCCTATCGGATGCACAGCAAAAATTCATACAGTTCTCACAGACCCTGATTTCACCACCTATGTGTATAAGGGTTATGTGTATGATGTGTATGGCAACAAAAAGGAGGAATGGACGATAACGAGTGCTGATGAATGGCATGAAGTTGATTTAACTGATTACGATACAGGCGTGTATTATGCAATCCTCAAAATCAGAAACAAGAACACAGGATTTGAATGGGAGGAGGCATGGGATGTTGCAAGTGTGAGTGATGAAGTGGATATTGAAGGAGTGAGTTATGATGCAAAATCCGAAACTGTGCTTGGAGGAGTGTATGTGAATGCAATTCAGAATACTGTGAGCCATGAGACAATAACAAATGAGACAACAGGTGAATACAATATCTCAAAGTTGAGTGTTGATATGGAAATTCAGATGAATGCGTCAAAGACAAACTACACTCACAACAACTTCTCATTCACACCACTCAAAGGAGGTTTGTATGAGATTAATCTCTTCCTCCTCCCAGATGCATCTCACATTAATGTCACAGCACCTGCGATTGTCGGGCTGACGCAGTTATATCCTTTCCATCAGAATGTCTCCTACGCAACGGTGAACATCTGGAATGAGACTTGGAGTGCAAGCACAACGACAAACAGCATGGGATACTTTGCATTTGAAAACTTGACACCAGGAACATATTACCTGAATGCCACGCATATCAAATGCAAACCTTCTGAAACCTATGAGGTGAATTTATCAAGTGGAGAAATTGAGTATGTTTACATTCTGATGCATGGCTTATATAATCTCACAGTAAAGGCAAGAGATGCATCAACGCATGCAACAATTTTCAATTTCAAAGCAACTCTGAATGATGGAGAACAAACAAAAGAGACAACATCAGGATGGCTCAATTTCACAGGTGTGGAGTATGGTATTCACAAGGTGGAAGTTGGTGCAGATGGCTACTATTCTGCAATTGAGTATGTGTATGTGTATGGAGATGTGGAGAAGATTTTCTATCTCATGCCACTTGAAACGACAACAGCAGTAGAGCAAGGTGTTGGCATCTCATATCCACCTCATCAAGTTGAATTTGTCTGTGTTGATTTGTTTGGCAATCCTCTCACAAACATCTATGTGGAAGTAACACCAATCTCAACGACAACAGGTGCTTGGGATTGGCTCTTGAAACTGTTTGGAATAAGGAATGAGAGTATAACCTACTTCACAAATCAAACTTTGAATGGCGCAACAGACAGTAGAGGTGCAATAACCTTTGTGATGATGGAGAATGTGGAATATGAAGTTAGATTTGTGAATGAGAGTTTAGGCATTAATAAGACAATCAGGATTTATCCAAAAGCAGACCATTACACAGTGGTATTGACACCAGTAACATCCTCAGTTGTTTCATCAGAGGATTACATCACCTTCAATTTGAGTTATGAGATTGTCGGAGATGAAATCAATCTCTCACTTGTGTATAGTGATGCTCTTACTCAAACACAAAACCTCACCTTCTTTGTGTATAACTCCACTTCTCTCCTATACCAGCAAAACTTCACTAATGTCTCAAATGTGAGTGTGAGTTATACTGTGCCATACAAAGCAGGCGAGGAGTATATGTGGGGCTATTCCGCCTTCCACTCAAGATTTGGAGAGATGGGGAGGAGTAGAATATTGAGAATTGCTTGGTTCTTGGATTTAGGCATTTCAAGAACATACTGCACATGGATTGCAATTGCCATCATTCTCTTTCTGACTGCCATGTTTTCATTCAGCACAGTGAAGTTTGGCTATGTTGCAATTCCCATTGTCTCCTTAATCTTTGCGTTTATCGGATGGCTTCCAAACATCAGCATAATCATTATCGCCTTATGTTTGGGAATTCTGGCATATATGAGTAAGAGAGAGAAGGAGGTGGGTGTGTGAATGAGAGCGTATGACATTCTGCTGTTTTTAGTGTGTCTGGAAGCAACAATTGGCTTTGTTTCCTCCCTTCATGTTTTTCCAGTAGATTATGTAGATGCATCAGCAGTCCAAACACCAGCAGATTGGAATTTGCAAGAAGTGGAAAATCAAACAGCATCACAATCAATCTTTGATAAAGTTATGCTCGCAACTGACATGCTGTTCAAAGCACTCTCCATGTTCCTGAATATGCTCGTTGCAATTATTGCCATCTACATTCCACTCACTTCAGTGTTGGGAGTGCCTTCAGAGATTGCCCTTCTCTTGCAAGGGGTGGTGTATGTGGTGTATGCATGGGCGATAATCCAATTCTTGAGTGGAAGGAGTGTAAAGTATATGGAGTGAGGAGAGATGGTGGAAAGAAAAGGTTGGTGGAAAGGAATTTGTATTTTTGGAATTGCTTTAGCATTCACTCTCCTCCTTGCAACACCAACACTCGCATGGTGGAATTCTGATTGGAAGTGTCGGAGAGCAATAACAATTCAGAGCGATAATGCCTTAACTGACTATCAAATCCTTGTTCAGTTGAACAGTTCAAACTTTAACTTCTCCAAAGCCAATCCTGATGGAAGTGATATAAGATTTGTGGATGAAGATGATACAACAAAGTTGAGTTACTGGATTGAGGAATGGAATGCTTCATCTCAAACTGCAAGAATTTGGGTGAATGTGACTTCAATTCCTGCTGGTGAGAAGACAATCTACCTTTACTACGATAACTCAAATGCGGTGAGTGAGAGTGATGGTGAGGCTGTATTTGAGTTTTTTGATGATTTTGAGGGGACAAGTTTGGATGCAAACAAATGGGGCATAGATGATGGTAGTGGTGGAGGTTATCATTCAGTTGCAAATTCGGCTGTTCATCTTGTTCATCCTGACCATACTTCAGGAGGATGGCAAGGATATTATGCAATATATTCAAAGGACGGTTACTTGTTTGAACTACCAGCAATTGTGGAGACAAGAATAAAGCCACTGCAATCAACATCTACAGGACATGATGATGAAGAGACAGTAAGGCTTGAGAGGCACGATAATCAAGGTATTAGTTTGTTAACATCCTTCACAAATCATACATCCTATCGGTGGATGCTGAAAGAAAATCAAGATAGAACTGCAGGGTATCAAGCAAGTGGAGGTTTTGCCTCTGGAACTGAAAGTTATCATAATGTATGGCTAACTCACAAGATAGTTATAGATAGTTCACAAACTGCAACAGTATATTTTGATGATAGTGAAAAAGGCTCTACTACTATTGATTGGTCTGGTTCAACACGCATAGTTTTTCATGTTTGTAGGGCTTCAAGTGGAGATGGAGATGCAGAACTTTATGTGGATTGGATAAGGGTTCGCAAATATACATCATTAGAACCCTCCATAAGCGTGGGAGCAGAGGAATTAGGATTGCAGCCACTCCTCAATATTAGTGGATATGTGTTTTATGCCAACAACACACCTTGCAACAATCCAACTGTGAATGTGACAAATCTGAATAATGGAATGGAGTGGGTTGCAGAGACAAATGAGACAAATAACTACTACCACCTCGTCATCTATGAAGGTCAGGCAAATGCATCAGAGCAGTTGAAATTTGAAGTAAGCAGTCCAGATGAAAAGCAGACAAACACAACATACTACACAATCACAGATGAGGATATTAGTGCAGGAAACTTAACCCTCAACTTCACACTGACAGGTGACCCAGAATTTGTTTGGAGGAATTTGAGTGTTACACCACTCAACGGATTAGCACCACTCACAATTAATGCAACAGCAGAGGTAGAGAATATTGGTGGAAGTGAGGGGGAGTGTAATGCAACTTTCCTCATTAATGGTAAAGTGGTGGATTGGAAGATTGTGAGTGTAGTAGTTGGAGAGGTTAAGAGTGTCTCCTTCATTCACACATTTGAGTGGGATGGAAGTTATGATGTGACAATTGATAGCCTTTCTGCAAAAACAGTTGTTGTGCAGATGCATGATGTCAAAATCAATAAATCACTTGAAGGAAGTTGTGATGGAATTAGGATTGAGAAGAATGGAACTATTGTTGAGTGCTATGAGACACTTCTTGCTAATGAAGTTTATCACATCAAACTTCAAATCTTGAACAACGGAACTTTTGATGATGGTGTGAATGTTGTTGTGAAAGTGGATGATGAAGTGCTCTACACAGACACAAAAACACTCACAGCAAAGACAGGAGTATGGAATGTGGATGTTGTGTTTGATACTTCAACATGGAGTTCAGGAGACCACATCATCACTGCTACTGTGAGTATTACAGGAGGAGTGAGTGATGCACATCCAGAGGATAACATAGCAACAAGAGACATTACCATCTCAACAATTGTGGTGAGTGTTGCATGTGAGGATGAGACGCATATCCGTGTGAGCATAACAAATGTGCATGGTAGCGGCTTCATATATGTTGGAGCAAAGCCACAGCAATATACTTACACCTTCAAACATCAAGGAGATGGAAGTTATGTGCTATCAACACCATTCCTCCAAACAAACAAGACTTACTACTTGAAGGTGTGTGATGAGAAAGGCTGTGGAGAAGTTTTGGAGTTCAAAATCACAAAGGAGGAGAGTTTGATGGAAGAGAAGTTTGGAAAGGAGTATAAGGAACTCACAGAAGGTGGTGATGTCCTCAACATCTCCAAACTCGGCACCATCATTCCTTCCATCTACACAACACTCCTCACAGACATGTTTTGGGCTATGTTCTTTGGTGGTATCTTCCTTGCATACTGGATTAGGCAGGAGGATGTGATGCTTCCGTCAATAGTGGGAATGATTGGTGGTGTTGCGATGATTGGATTACTTCCACCTTCAGCACAGCATATCGCCTACATTTTGTTGGTGATTTCAATTGCTGGCACTCTATACACAATCATAAAGGCGAGGAGGTGATGATATGAGGAGAATTGCTTTAGTGCTTGCATTTGCATTCCTCTTGTTTGGCATAAGTGGCTGTGAGGCAGGCATAACCTATGATGCCTCAACTAACACAATCACTCTTGTTGGCGATGAGGAAAAAGGAGGTTCAGCATCAAACCCTTTCACCTTCACTGATGTGTATTATGCAGACAAAAACGGAACACTCACACTCTTCTCTGATTATGTCACAAGTGGAAATACATATACTCTGACAACTCAAGTAAGACCAACAGACGAGGGAGCATTAAAGGTGAATTTCTCAATTTCAAGTTTGAGTGGTAGTGGAAACATCACTGTGAGAGGAAAGGACAAAGATGGTGAATATCAGGAGGAGGTAATAGAAATAACAAACACAGGAAACTACACAACAGAAAACTGGTATAGTGAGATAACAAACTTCACTGTAAGTGGATTTAG
>Ga0190315_1000752_pt1 | contig 14754 bp, 14 predicted proteins | sample 48701101_MG_FD_161673 | JGI IMG/M metagenome (GOLD analysis project Ga0190315, IMG submission 161673) | Hydrothermal vent sediment bacterial communities from Southern Trench, Guaymas Basin, Mexico - 4870-11-0-1_MG | ecosystem: Environmental > Aquatic > Marine > Hydrothermal vents > Sediment ...
CACAGTAGCGAGAAAATAACGGCACCGAAACTGCCTATCGCAGAAAGAACCGTTGCTTCATAAACTCTGCCCTCCAGTAATAACCGATGTGCAGGCAGTAAACTCAATGCAGTGTCGGCTTCGGGCGCACCAATGAAGGCTGCGGGTATAAAACTCAAGAACGTATGTGTCACCGCCGTAGCGAGTATTGCCGATGCGACGATGATGGAGAAATCGGAAGGAGCGAGAAAATGTAACTCTCGCATCAGTACCGGTGAAATAGAAACGAGGATAACAGCTACATTGTTGGGGTGAAAGCCGGGTATGAGCCCGGTTAGTGTACCCAGGAACACCCCGAGCATCAAAGCTGCAAAAAAGACCGCCAAGGAAGCGTAAGTCCACATCCAGCCAATTTACATTACAACCAAAATAACGTTTTAAAGATATATCTACCTATTCCATATTAAACTCGTTACGAAAAAAAGAAAGACGTTTATGGATGTGTAATATTAGAAATAGCCGTTGAAAAATCCGTTTTTGTTGTTTTAGCATAAAACAAAGGAGCACAGCCGTTAATAAGACCAGTAGTACTGTAACGATTAGATTTAATTGTAGAGCCGGGTTCAAGAAAAGTTATACCTAATCCTAATCCAAGATCTCCAGAAACTCCTATGATTATTCATAGCAACATTGCATAACATCGGACATACGATTACGCTACGGTGCTTTGCACCTCCGCCCAAATTCCGCAGAGTCGAACTTCGTATACCCGCAAAACGGCAGTCGCAATTTGAAAGTTCTCGCAAGAAAGTGGTGCTCGCAGTTGCTTCGCAACAGGTGGTGTAGTCCCGCAACACCCCATTCATAGGAAGCGGGCAGACTGCTATTGCAGCGTCTCAACCTCTGGTTGCATCAATGCCAACCTTTGTAGTTACCCCATTCTTTGAGGATGGATCGAGTGACGAGCCCCTTACACCCGGTATCGTGACCACATCTTCACTCCAGCGAACCCGTGTCGCTATTGCGTATTCCACCTCTTCGGGTTTAAATATGTTTACATCAGAATCAACGACCACAACGAGCTTCAAACTCGGATGTGCAGCAAAAGCAGCAATAATCGCATTCTTCGCTTCGCCCTCTACCTCCTTCTCTATCTGCACCACCGCATGTAGATAGCAACAACCTCCTTCTGTCAGTACCACATTCCTCACCCGTGCCACACGCTCCACAGCCCTGTATATTAGTGGCTCATAGGGCACACCCATCAACAGTCTGTGTTCAGCACCAGAAGGGACTATGGCATGATAAATCGGATTCCTTCTATGATATACCCTCGTGAGCTTGATTACAGGCTCCTCCCTTATCTTATCATAAGTACCGGTGATATCCATAAACGGACCTTCCTTTGCCCTATCTCTGCTTATATAACCCTCAATCACAATCTCCGCATGTGGCACTGCCACGCCATTATCCAGCCTGAAGAGTTCCACAGGCTTATTCATCAATACCGATGCATATTCAAACTCCCTGCCTGGTGGTACCCGTGTTGCAGCCGCGAGTAGAATCAAGGGCGCAACACCTATCGCTATCCCCACTTTTAAGTCCTCACCACGTTCCATCGCCTCTCTATGCATCTTATACAGGTGTCGTGGCGGAACGAGCCTTACAGCCAGCCTTTTATTGTCCAGTACCAACATACGATGGATGGAAGCATTGCGTATACCATCCAGTTCCGCAACAACCACACCACCCGTGATATATGCACCACCATCACCATTGAAATATCTCAGTATGGGTAACTTACTCAAATCAGGCTCTTCTATCTCCTCCTTCGTCCCTGAATCCTCTATTATCCTCACTTCACCCCCTTCACCGCTCTCCGGTAATCCTGCGAGGTAGGGTGCGATATTATAAGGTGTTGTGCCAAGCAAATCCGCCAGCACCTCTCTACTGCACACCGCATTCATTATGACCCTGTGGATGCCATCAACAGCATGGAAGAATACAGGCTTATCCTTATATTTCAGTCCGATAGATGCAGCTTCGTAGCGCGATGACACACTGTGCTTAATCTCTATTAGCGCTCCTGTCTCCTTCAACTTATCTTTATATGCCCTCATTCAACATCACCACGACCCCATACATCATAAGGATAAGAAATCGGTCAAAGATCTCTGTTTTGTATCTCCCTCTGCCCTTACCTCTTCTTCTTTTTCTTCCTTTAGTACTTTTTCTACTCTTTCTTCTTCTACTTTTACTTTTACTGACGTTTCTACATTCGCTTCGCTTATCTCACCGATATGCTTATGCTTATCATATCCATCTCCCTTTGTTAGGGTTATGGAATCCTGGTACACGCGCTTCGCTATTTTGGTATCGTTGGTCAAGAACGCGATCTGTGGTATGTCCAGCCGCAGTAACTGCGTTATAGTAACCGCTTTCTGGTGGTTTTTGAAGAAGAACTTCATAAACGGGAGTATATAAAACCTGGCATAGCTCTGCGGGACTTTGCAGTAGGCACTTATCTTCGCTGCTATCTCATCTGTTATCGGTTCATGTCTCCTATCCGCAGCCCGAACTCCTCGCTGCCAGGGCGACCTGAAACGAATACGGGGGTATCGCATAAAGGATACGCCACAAACCATCAGGCTGGAAGCATAACGCCAGAATTTGAAGTTCTCACGATTGCGTGTCCTGCCTAAAAAGATATCCGCTCTACTGAGGTAACGCAGGGCATGCAATATATCTGCATCTTCCATCAGCTCGCTCGGCAGGTTCTCGTAGACCCAGCTTATACTCTCCTCTGGCGTCTTATCAAGTGAATATAGCGATGCGATAGCTTCCCGGATGTCCGTCACAGTCACAGGTGAGTATATCTTCCTCAGAACTTCAAATATAGTCTCATTAGCGTCTCGCTCGCCCGTTACTATATCCGCCTCTTCTACTCTTTCACCACCTGATGATATAGAGAGTGAGAGTGCCTGTAAGTCGTTAATCGCTGACCTCAAATCACCATTTGCATTGCTTGCCAGGATATACAATACATTATCTTCCACATCTATACCCTCTCTGATGCATATTTTGCGGAGCACACGATAGATTCGTTCTGGTCTTAGCCTTTGAAAACGAATCAGTCTGCAATTTCGCTGTAATGCTTTACCCATCCTGTATAAATCGTTTGCAATCAGGATAACAGGCTGTGAACTCTTCTTTACTATCTCTGTTATCGCTCTTGTTCCTCCACGGTCTTCCTTACCATGCAGGTTGTCTGCTTCGTCCAGAATGATCAGTCGCGTCCTTCTGCTGAACGTGTTACTCCGGGAAGCATGACCCACAATGCTCTTTATCACTCCCTCATTCCTCTGGTCTGAAGCATTCAGCTCTATAACCTCCCAGCCCATATCAGACGCGAGCGCATAAGCTGCTGAGGTTTTACCACAACCAGGTGGCCCATGGAGTATAGCTGCTCTCTTCACTTTTGCACTCTCAGTACCGATATTAATAGCCTCTGCCCATGCTCGCAACTCGCCTATCGCCTTATCATTGCCCACAACTTCACTCAACTTCGCTGGTCTGTACTTCTCAGTCCACTCCCCGCTGCTGCTTATTTGGGTCACTCTGTCCTCTCTTCTCTTTAATATCAATATCCTCACGCATTTTTAATTTTAAAAATAAAGATTTATTCTTTATTTACTCCCTTATCCCTCTTCCTGTGAAATGCAGAAATACATCCTCCAGGCTTGGTTTCCTCAAATTCACCGCTCTTATCTCTATCCCCTCACGTGCTGCGAGCTCCATAATCGCAGGTATTCTAATATCCGCTCGTTCCATCTTCAATATCACATAGTTGTGATACACTTTCATATTGCGTATGAAATCGAGCTTCTTGAATACCTCTATATTATCGGCATCACCGGCATTGTTCAGCTCCAGACTAACCAGATCCGAGCCTATCAAATTCTTCAGGTTCTCCGGTCTATCAAGAGCGATTATCTTACCATGGTCCATGATCCCCACACGGTCACAGAGATAATCCGCTTCTTCCATATAATGCGTGGTCAATACAATCGTTACACCCTCTTCTCTGTTCAACTCCTTTATATAATTCCATATCGTCCTCCTTGTGTGCGTATCCAACCCCAGGGTAGGTTCATCCAGGAACAGGATTCCGGGATGATGCATAAACCCCCTCGCGAGTTCCAGACGACGTTTCATACCACCTGAGTACTTATCCACGAGCAAATCAGCCTTATCTTCCAGCTCGACGAGCTTTAAAACCTTCTCTAACCGTTCCTCACGCTCCTTTCGCTTCATGCCATACATCCTCGCATGAAAATCCAGGTTCTCCCTGCCTGTCAACCGCCAGTCAAGAGCGGGTTCTTGAAATACGACCCCTATAGCTGCTCTCACACTATCTTTATGCTTAGTGACATCAAAACCTGCAACCCTTGCAAATCCGGAAGTGGGTTTCAGTAGCGTGGTCAATGTCTTTATCAGGGTTGTCTTACCTGAACCGTTTGGTCCAAGCATTCCAAATATCTCTCCGTTTTCCACATTGAAAGATATGTGGTCAAGAGCAACGATAGCACCACCCCTATTATCAAATCGCTTTGTTAAATTCTCCACTTCTATCGCTTTCATCACCACATTCTCTTTAATTCTCTTTAGTTTATTAGTAAACATCCAGTTCAAATCCAACAACCGGATAGTCCAGCCCGAAATTGAGGAGCACCTGAGGGTGTATCTCGCCAAATACGCCCTTTTTATGGCCATCTATTATTATATCTGCTCGTCTGCCTGCTAAGAAGGCATCATCAGCAGACTCCACCACCTCTACTGCTCCATCTCTATCTCCATTACCATGACCCAGCTCCTTCAGCACTGCATCCACCACCGATTTAACCTCCGCGAAGTTAGCAGTTGCATGTATAGATAGAGAAGCAAGATGCTCTTGCTCCTTGAAGTCCTTTATTACGGGACCAACCTCGAAGATACGTTGTGGCATGTCCCGATGCTTATTAGAGGCAAGGATTTCGAGCAAATTCGGTAATATCGAACATCGTAGCATTGTAAGCTCGCTACTGATAGGTGATGCAACCTTTATAGCACCAGATTCCTTGTCCTGTGCTCGCTGCATCAGTTCAAACTGCTTCCTCGCTGAGGTCAATATGAAAGTAATCACCTCAAAATAGCCTAATCCGGTCATAATCTCTCTTATTATGCTCTTACGCTCCTCAACTGGATGCTCCTCGCCTATAACTGAAACTGAGGTCGTGGGATTCTCTGGCTTTATCCTGTTATAACCATACCCAATGGCTATATCCTCAATTATGTCCCGGGTATGGATTATATCATACCGATAGGCAGGCATTTTCAATTCTATCTTGCCGCCGGGAATGACCTTTGCATCAAACCCCATCCGGGCACAGCTCCGTTTACACTCTTGTTCCCCCAGTTCTATACCAATAAGCGAGTTGATATCGTCCATTGATATCTCCATCTTCTTGGGCTCTAAACGCGGAGTTTCATTATCCCCATCCGGGTAGTGTATTGATACCGATTGGATTCGTCCACCGCGTTCAACGAGTGCAGAAACTACGATATTAAGGGCGATTGAGACGTTCATATCCATGCCGGTAACATCTATGAATATGTCTGTGGTGGATTCGGTCACCCTTGTCAGCTCGGCATTGATAATAGGAGGGAAAGATAGGGTATTACCTAAGGAATCCAGAATCAATGGATATTTATCCTTGTCTTTGAGAAGATAACCGTATGCAACACCTTTTGGATGCCGTGCTAAGATCTCTGACAGGCTCATCTCTTCTTTATAATCAAGTGGTATAAAAGCGAATCCAGGGTCTGCCGCGAGATATTTGAATGGCGGTTTTATTTTCTTAAGGTCATGCAAGCCTATGGCAATCTTCGCTCGGTTTCGACCGATTCCGCGGTGCAAATGCTCTTGAAGCTGCATCAACGATTCTATTGCATTTGAATCAAGATGAACATCCTTCGCAACACCACAAGCGATATAGGGTCGAACTGCCCTTACCGAAGGGTCTACAACCATCTCGATGCCTGACTTCTCCACCTCGTAATGTACCAGCCCGGGCTCAACCTCCAGAAATTGCCTTAACGCCCGAGCGACACCCTCCACACTGAATAAATCCGGGCGGTTAGGGAAGAACTCCACATCCATATACTCCGATTCTATACGTTCTACATCTGCGGGCATCAACGGCATTTGCTCTTTTATCCGCTCAATGCTTATTCCTGTTAAGCTCTCCAAATCACTATAAGGCAATCTTATTACAGGCATCTTCACTATACACAAAATAAATATAATATAAACGCGTATTAAAAACTTACAACCAGCCTTTTTCCTCTATAAACTCTTTTACTTTGTCCACACACTCTTCCACGGACATCCTCTCTGTATCCACAATAACCTCAGGATTCAAAGGCTCTTCATACGGTACATTTACACCTGGTACTGTTGCTCCTTCATCCACTGCCTTCTTATAGATGAAGGCAGGTGCATGTACCGCTATCCTGGTACTCTCCCGCTTCATGCATGTCTCCAGAGAGCACTTCACGTACACTTCTGCGAAATTAGGGATGCTCTTACGGGCTCTCGCTCGGTATCTACTCCTGTTCGCCGTGGCATCTATTATCACCGGCTTACCACATTCAATCACCATCAACTTTGCCATATAAACCAGAGCAGCATATACAATCTCACGTTCTTTCTCCGAATATGATGGCTCTGGTGTTATAAATCGCCTTATCTCATCGAGTTCAAGCACCTTCACGTCTACTTCAGCGTCTACCAGTATATCGCGCACTTTCTGCGCTATTGAGGTCTTACCACTACCCGGTAAACCTGTTATCCATATTGCCCAGCTCATCTTGATGCTTGATGCTTGATACTCGATGCCTGAAGCTTGATGCCCCAGCCGGGAATCGAACCCGGATCATGGGCTCCGCAGGCCCACGGGATATCCATTACCACACTGGGGCTGGGCTGATAATAAATAGAAAGATAAAAGATATTATTCATGTATTCATGTTCATGCATTATTATCAGTAGATAGGAGCTGAGAAAATTTGCAACTGCTGTTCATACATTCGGATTTTATAGAATATGAAGCGAGGGATAAGACAAGAGTAGCAGAGGAGATAGAGAACAGAAGTGCGCGGGTGCGAGTGGAAGAAGCTCTTGTCGTTTTCATCGCTGTGGAACGTGGGGATGGCGATGAGCATAACAGTAACAGCGAGTATGTGGTGGAGAAGGCGACAGAGGAGGTTATATCGGTTGCGAAGAAGGTCGGTGCGGAAAGGATAGTTCTTTATCCCTATGCACACCTGAGCTCGGAACTGGCTTCACCTGAGATAAGCATGGAGATACTGAAGGCGATGGTAGAGCAGTTACGTGCACGGGGTATGGAAGTGAAAAGAGCGCCTTTTGGATGGTATAAAGCTTTCACAATCCGTTGTAAGGGGCATCCCCTATCAGAGTTATCACGTAAGATAAAGGTAGGAGAAGAGGAAAAGAGAGCATCAAAGGCGTTGGAGGCGGAGGAAAAAGCGGAATCTGATTTCTTCTTCATGGATGAACGAGGAGAGCTCATAGCGCCATCGAATTTCAAATTTGGTGATGCGGATGAGAAACTGAAGAAGTTCTTCCTGTACGAGAGTGAGAAGCGGAGAGAGGTGGACAAGATACCGCCGCATGTGGAACTGATGAAACGGCTGGAGATAGCAGATTACGAACCCTCTTCAGACCCCGGGAATATGCGATTTTACCCCCGAGGCGAATTGATAAAAAAGCTGATAGAGGACTATGTCAGGGAAGCCGTCACGGGATATGGTGCTGCCGAGGTGGAGACACCTCTGATGTACAGTGTGAAGCATCCATCGCTGAAGGACTACATTGATAGGTTCCCGGCGAGGCAGTACTCAATATTGGGTAAAGATAATAAGCCTGATTTATTCTTACGCTTCTCCGCTTGCTTCGGACAGTTCCTCATGAGTAAAGATATGAGTATATCATACAAAAGTCTGCCATTGAAGTTATTTGAACTTGCTTATTCATTCAGGAAGGAGAAAAGAGGCGAACTTGTTGGTTTACGTCGCCTGCGGAAGTTCACAATGCCCGATATGCATACACTATGCCGCGATATGAGCGAGGCGCTGGAGGAGTTCAAGCAGCAGTATGAAGTATGTATGCGTGTACTCGCAGATATTGGATTCTCAACCAGGGATTACGAAGTGGCGATAAGATTCACGCGGGATTTCTATGAGGCACACCGCGATTTCATAAAGGAGCTGGTGAGGATAGCGGGTAAGCCTGTACTGATAGAGCTGTGGGACCAGCGTTTCTTCTATTTCGTGCTCAAGTTCGAGTTCAATTTCGTGGATGCACTGGGCAAAGCATCAGCGCTCTCCACTGTGCAGATAGATGTTGAAAATGCTGCGCGGTACGGCATAAGATATATTGATGCGCGTGGTGAAGAGAAAGAGCCTATCATACTCCACTGCTCGCCAAGCGGTGCAATTGAGCGATGTATGTATGCATTGTTGGAGAAGGCGTATATGGATAAGGAGAGAGGAACGCCACCGATGCTACCGCTGTGGCTCTCACCTACACAATTGCGACTGATACCGGTTGCTGAGCGGCATCATGAGTACATCAGAGCCATCTTACCTGCTCTGGATGGCATACGGGTGGATGTGGACGACCGTGAGGAGACGGTATCGAAGAAGATACGGGATGCGGGTCGCGAATGGATACCCTATGTGGGCGTGATTGGTGACCGTGAGGTGGAGCGAGGGACGGTGAATGTCAATATCAGGGCGACGCAGCAGGTGGAGGAGATGGATGTGGAGGAATTGAGGCGGAGGATAGCTGAGAGTATAAAGGGCAGACCATATCGGAAATTGCCACTACCGCTTAGATTATCAGAGCGAGTACGATTTGTGGGTTAAGGTTAAGACTTTCTTCTCTTACGCGCTTTAGCTTTAGCTTTATATATTTCTCGCTGCACAATGTACCGCATTATCTCATTTGTACCCGCGGGTATCATAGACAACCGTGCCATCCTAAATGCCCATTCTGCAGGATACTCCGACAACCCTCTGCCACCCAGTATCTGCAGTGTGTTATGTGCAGACTCGAAAAATGCCTCGGAAGCGAGCAGTTTTGACATCGCTGATTCCTTCTCCGCGGTATAACCGGCATCTATCAGTCTCGTAGTATGATAGACCATCAATCTCGCTGCTTCCAGCTTCGTCACCATATCCGCGAGCTTAAAACTCACAGCTTCAAATCGGCTTATTGGAGTTCCAAATTGCTCTCGTTCCATAGAATAGTCTGCCGCGAGTTCAACCACCGGTCTCGCCTCGCCCACAAGCATTGCGGCATACAGCACTCTTTCAATAGCAAGTTCATCGAACAATATACGCACACCCTCGTTCACTTTACCGAGCAGGTTCTCTCTCGGAACGCTTAAGCCATCAAACTGGATATGGGAGTTCACAGTACCGGGAAAACCTCCCAGCAACTTATAATCCTCGATCACTTCAAACCCCTTCCTCTCGCATGGCTCCACGATGAATGCACTCATACCCCTTGCTGGCTCTACCTGCGGATCTGTTATTGCCCATACCAGGAGTACATCAGCTTTACTGCCGTTTGTTATATTCCTCTTCTCGCCCCTTATCTCATACCCATTACCCTTCAACTCTGCCCGCGTTCTGATGCGCATCACATCACTGCCTGCGTCAGGCTCGGTTATTGCGATAGCGCCCGTTTTCATACCCATGCGCATCGGACCCAGGAACCTCTCCTTCTGCTCCTCGGTTCCGAACCTTGAGATCGTAGCATAGACATAAGAAGAGGTAGAATGTATCCATGCGAGTGGCACACAAGCAGCACCAAGCTCTTCTGTCAGTATCGCTTCACAGGTAAGACTCCCTCTTCCTCCATATTCTGGCGGCAATACCTGTGCCAGGAAGCCCGCTTCTCCAAGTCTCTTATATAACGCTCTTGGATAGGAATCACGCTCGTATATCTCTCTTTCCAGTTCTTTCGCATTCATGCGGTGTAAAAAATCCTGTAATGCTGCTCTAAATCTGTTCTCGTCCGTGGAGAAGAGAATTTCTTCTTTTTCTTCCATAACTCCTTTATTTATTGTACGTACAGGTATAGGTATATTTACAATAGATATTTTATCCCCGATTATGGAGCTGGGTAAATTCGTGATAATCATCTCGTTATTCGGTATCTGCCTCCTGTACTGCACATCATGGATTGTGAAACCGCCCTATGTCCCCCTGGATACGATTGCAAGCCGTAACCATAGCCATGAGAATGAATTAATAAAGACAAAGGGGCTTGTTACTGATCTCCTGAACCTATCAGATGGGAACATGCTATTAAACATAATGGATAATGGTACCGAACTGCCAGTATTTGTGAGTACCAGTTCCTGCGATAAAGATGGCGATTTAAAACTCCAGCTCCACTATGGCGATGAGATCGAATTAGAGGGTAGGGTACAACAATACAGGGGGAAATACGAGATAGTAACATCAAAAAGGGGTATTAAGAAGATAAACTCGGGCAATAGCGATGATAATGTTGCACATTTCGTTGCAGAGATAGCAGAGTATCCAGCTAACTATGAAGGCAGGCGGATACGGGTTGTGGGCTACATCTGTAAGGTTTACAGGCGCATATTTTATCTCTGTAGTGATAAAGCGAAAGCGAGAACGGGGTATAAATATCAGATGCGGGTAGTAGCAGAGCAATTACCTGAACCTGAATTAGAGAAGGCTGACAAGGTTATAGTAGAAGGTGTTCTTGCTTATAACCCTGTAGATATGCGGTATGAATTAAAACTCATCTCTTTATCTTGTCTGTAAGCCAACCAATCCGCTTCTCATCCCTATCATTAAAATTAAATTCAGGTACATAGGGCTTTATATCTATCAGGGGAGTACCATCAATGGCATCTATACCTTTGACCCGTAGTATATTTCCGCGCCTCTCTATCAGCTTCACAACCGATATTCCTATTGGATTCGGTCTATTTGGCGATCTTGTAGTGAATAAGCCATGTAATTCGGTATCCCAGGGTGTTCTTACGAGCAGGGAATAGCCATGTGATTTGTGGAGCCAGTAGAGAAGGATGAGATGGGAGAAACCTTCAATATCCTTCAGTCCACCTGCATACTGCTCAAAGACTTCTATCACTGCTACTACTTCTGATTTGCTTGCCTGGCGTGGACAGTCCCCTAAACTCTTATATGGACTGTGAATAACGCCAATAGGGGTCAAAGTCATCTTATTTTGTTTTTCTTCCATCTTTATCCCCTCCTTAAATGCGTTAGAAAGCCGTATAACCCCTGCATAATAAAGGTGCAGCACAATACTTAAATATTCCCAAATGGGAAGTTAGGAAATCAATAAAAGATAATGCTCGAAAATTGTCGCAAGCAGGAAATAGGGACCTATCATCTTAAGTGCAATATAGAACATGATAGAGATAAAAATGTACCTCAGCCAGGTTGCCGGGAGTTTGTGCGCGGTTATTGCACCTATATAAGCTATTGGAATGCTTGTCATTGCCAGGCAAGCCCATGCAGCGAGGTTAACATACCCGATGGAGAAAGGTGGGAGATCAGGTACTGAAAGACCACTTATTAGATACGCGAAGGCACCAGCGAAACTGATAAAAGTCATTATTAAGAGTGAGGTCCCAATCGCATAACGCATCTCGTACTTCGACACCAGCATAAGCACCGGTACTATGATAATCCCACCACCAAGTCCCAGCATGCCACATATGATACCTATTGCAAAACCAGAAGGGATCAGCACTAACATTTTACTTTCAGGTACTCCGCCATCAGTATCGGTAACGGGAATTTTGCATGTTAGCATCCGGACGGCAGCGATTGCAATAACAAGACCGAACACAAGCCTCAAAATAGACTCGTTCAGGAATCGCAGGGTGAAGATAGCACCAGTAACAGAACCAATCGCGCCCGGGATACCCATTATCAATCCCGGCTTCCACCATACTGAACTCTTTCTCATATGGGCACTCACACCACTAACTGCCGTTGGGAAGACAACAAGCAGGTTAGAGCCAAATGCAAGCTTTATAGAGACTTCGCCCGGAACACCAAGTGCAGTGAATACAAAGAATGTGATGGGAACCATAATTGAACTCCCGCCAATGCCAAGGAGTCCACTGACAAAACCAACCCCTGCTCCTGTCAACACCAGAACCACTATTGCTATTAAAAGTTCCATACCTGCCCATATAGTATAGAGAAGACTATTCTATTTCCATGATATTAATGGTAAAAGCAAAAACAGGGATGAAGATTGCCAATATGATTCCAATAATCTCTATGATGGCTTCTATCAGAGATTGTATCATCATAATCACACCCGCCAGGCAAATCTCGCCTAACCCCGGTATTTTTTATTGATTCGAACTCGGGTTCGTAGTTCGTGTTCGTATATACTAACCCTCTAAGTAAACATTAATCATCCTTCGCCACCTCCCCTTAACGATTAAGTCCAAAGGACTTCTTAGTTTTTCATCTTCATCTGATTGTTCCCGATGATTCAGCGGGATGGGTGTTCCAACAATAGAAACTTCTTTAGCATTTCGGGTTCCAACTCCATATTCAATACTCTTATGGGTTCGAGCCTGGCGAGGATGTTCTTCAGATTCTCACGCTTCTTATATAATGCCAGGTTCCTTACTTCCTCTATTCTCGATTCTGATAGCTCCTTCAGATCTATCAATCCTTCTTCCTCTGCTCTATTCACCAGTTCCAGTCCCGATTCGCTCCTCAATATCACCGTTGACCACCCTGGTTCTGAGCCAATCGAGCCGACGGAGATATCAGCGAACTCAGCAGCGAAGTCATAGCAGTAGTTACATGCCTCGCGGACACAATCTCGCATCTTTCTTATGGGTGTCTTCAGTACCTCGTCCGATTTCATCTGAATAATGAAGCTGCCTTTCTTTATATTGAACTTCTCTACATCCCTTAGATCGTTCACACCCAGCCCCTTAAGCTTGTTCCTGAGCTTTGCGGTATCAAACGTCTCGGTGCAGAAAAGCCCGATGAGCAACTTCACCCTATCTGCGTGGACATCAAACAGCTTTGATAACTGGGCTTTCCTCATACCCTGTATATGGCATGGCAGACCAACGAATGCGATATTCTTATAATTTGCTTCGATAGCATCGCCAACGCCCTGCACTGCCGGGCACTGAGTATATTTCGAACCCGCTGCTGCTATTACCTCCTCCCGCTTCGTCGCTATAAAAGGCTCTGGCTCCCACTCGCCGGTCGCTTTTGTTACTACTGCAGCATCAATATCACCTTTTGCGAGCAGGTAAGCGAGCAATGCAGAAACGAATCCCCCATCCTGACCTTTGTCTCTTATATCTCCTTCTTTTGCTCTCGCCGTATATATAGCACCTCTGTAATAGCCTAACAGATTGTCAGCCCTTATATCGCCAAATATCGCTCTCTCAACCGCATAAGGGGCAAAACTCGTACGCGGACAGAGATCATAGCATGCACCACAGATTTCATAACACTTCTTCTTCGTTATCGGTAGCTCATGCTCGAATGTTATATACTCCTTACAGAACGCACCACAAGTCCCGCAATAGCAGCACAATCCGTTATATATCACTTCCGCCTCTAAATCCGTTATGTTACCCTTACTTTTCATACTCTTCCTTATTCTCTATCTCTATATTGTATATTAAGCTTTTTGTGTAACCAGTACTTCCGAAACTATGGAATTCCGAGCGCACATTGCCTCTTTAACAAACATGTTAGCGGGCCACCTATAAAAAGATTTAGGAGATAAAAGGGACAATTACGCATTGAATTTGAAAGAGGGTAGAGCCAGGAAGGTGTTGTTTCACCTCGTATACCAAAATGGCATAAGATGTATGATTTTATCCCTGTTAACGCATGGAAAACGTTTAAAATGTCGAATAGCTCACACTATTGATGCTCGCGGAATACTACCGTCAAGGACGGATTAGACTTAGGAAGCGGCTAACTGACAGCGGAGTTCTATGACTCTATACTTGTTGTAACTCGTCATTTTCGTATATGTAATTCAACACCGTGCCCGCAGAAGGTATCGCAGCATTGGGCATCTTTCGCTTGAGTTCCGACACCGCTGCTTCTGGAGATTTCGTTGTCGACGTTGCGGTATAAACTATTACGGCTATTGTATCCTCTAGTGAGTATGTTGCACCCTTGGGTATCATTATTACGCCACCATTACTACGCAATAGTTAGGAAAGCACCAAAAAATAGCATTGCTTTCCTCAGCTATTTTTGGAGGGCCAATAATCGTTATAACTATTTTCGGAAGCAGGGACGTTCGGAACTGCTGAAAAAACAGAAAAAATATATATCCCTCCTCCGTGAATTAACTATGGAGTTTTATGAAAAACAAAATTGTGATAGGAATCACAGTGCTACTGCTCGTTATTCTTGCACTTTTTGGCTGAGTTGAAGATGAAACACCAAAATCTACGGAAAGTAGCATCCTGCCGCCAAAGACAACGTATCCAAATATAAATATGCAATACCCCCCTTACGATCGCGGGACACAAAACTATTATTATCCCGAAATAAAGGGTAGATTTAATAATTCTCAAACCGCCACGTGGTTAAATATCACTTCAGACGCTACCACCATCTCTTTTACGAATG
>Ga0190315_1000755_pt1 | contig 14696 bp, 20 predicted proteins | sample 48701101_MG_FD_161673 | JGI IMG/M metagenome (GOLD analysis project Ga0190315, IMG submission 161673) | Hydrothermal vent sediment bacterial communities from Southern Trench, Guaymas Basin, Mexico - 4870-11-0-1_MG | ecosystem: Environmental > Aquatic > Marine > Hydrothermal vents > Sediment ...
GCCCCTTCCCATTCTTTGCAGCGGGTGTTGATTTCCTGGTTAAGGTAGCGGGAAGGCCGCTCCAGCAAAGCAAGAAAAGGCCTGAGGCGATCAAGAGGCTTCACTTCCCCCTTCCTATAAGGCGACCAATATCGTTGTAAAAGGCCAGGACCATGATGGCTATAATGATGGCCAGGCCCACTTGCTGGGCCACTTCCCTGGTCCTGGTGCTCACAGGTTTGCCCCGAACACCTTCAATGGTGAAGAAAAGGAGGTGCCCCCCATCCAGAATAGGAATGGGGAAGAGGTTTATGATCCCCAGATTGATACTAATGAAGGCCATGAAGGTGAGGAGGTTGATGAGCCCCGACTTCACCTGCTTGCTGGCCATCTGAACTATAAGAATAGGCCCCCCCACACTCTTGGCAGGCACCACCCTCTGAAGGATCTTCACAATGCCCACCAAAGTGAGGTAAACCATATTCACCGTATACTCCACCCCCCTCACCAAAGCCATAAAGGGATTTGCCCGCTCTATCCTGTATGTGCCCGCTGCCACGATGCCTACTTTACCCACTATTCTCTTCTCTCCAAAGATGGTCCGAGCTTCCTGGGGCTTGGGCACCACAGTGAGGGTCACCTGCTCACCTTCTCTCTTCACCACCACCTTGAGGGGTTTGCCTGGATTTTTCTGGACAACTGCCGCCAAGTCTCCCCAAGACTCTATCTTCTTACCTTCAATGGAAACGATGAAGTCCCCAGCCTTCAAGCCCGCCCTTTCGGCAGGAGAGCCGGCCACCACCTGCCCCACCACAGGTTTCAGAATGGGCACCCCCCAGAGATAGACCCCCGTCATAACCACCACTGCAAATAGGAGATTGAAGAAAGGACCAGCTGCGACCACCGTCATCCTGACCCATAAAGGCTTATGAGAAAAAGACCGCTCCCGGTCCACCCCCTCCACCGCCTCTTCGGGGTCCTCCCCCAACAGCTTTACGTACCCCCCAAGGGGAACAAGGGCCAACACGTACTCCGTGTCTCCCCGCTTCACACTCCACAGTTTGGGCCCAAAGCCGATGGAAAAACGCTCCACTCCCACACCCAGCATCCTAGCTGCCAGGAAATGACCCAACTCGTGAATGAAGATAAGAACGCCTAAAAGAATTATGGCAACCAACAATCCGCCCATGTCTTCACCCCCTTGATGGGGCCTTACTTAATTAAAGGAAAAGGGGAAAGCAAGGATGGAAGAAGACGGTCCCCGCCTCCCAAACAAAAGACCCTGATCTTCTCCAACTCGAAAAGCAGAAAACCACAAAAAAGGCGGGCCCGAAGGGCCCGCCTCTAACAGTCTAACTCGGGCTAGCGCTTCAAAACATTGGAGGCCTGAGGACCTTTCATACCCTCTACCACCTCAAACTCCACCTCTTCACCCTCAGCTAGGGAGCGAAAACCATCGTCCTGGATGGCCGTATAATGTACAAACACATCAGTGCCTGTATCGTCCCGGGTGATAAACCCATAACCCTTGCTGTCATTGAACCACTTTACTGTTCCTGTGCACTTCATGCCACTTTCCTCCTAAATTTTTGCACCACAACCCACTAGAAAACTCCCTGGGGGATAAAAGAGGCAAGGGTAACTGCAGCGCTTTTAGATTCTCCTCTTTTAGAAGGGGAGGGAGAAAGGAGAGGAGGCAAACCTCACCGGCTCCGGTTCGCCTCCTTCCACCTCTCCTTGTTTTACAGCTTCTGAACGTTGGAGGCCTGAGGGCCTTTCACGCCCTCGACGATCTCAAACTCCACCTTCTCTCCCTCTGTGAGAGAGCGGAAACCATCCTCCTGGATAGCCGTGTAGTGCACAAACACATCAGTGCCTGTATCGTCCCGGGTGATAAACCCATAACCCTTGCTGTCATTGAACCACTTTACTGTTCCTGTGTACTTCATGCTACTTTCTCCTCCTTGCTTTGGTACAGACCCCACCCTACCCAGATAGTTTTTAGGGGGGAATCAGAAGAAATGTACTTCCGGTGTTCCAAAAACTCTCCTTTCTCCCTAAAGCTGACTGCAGTGGAACACACACGAAAGGGGTTGTCAACAAAAAAATGGCAGGTCGGAGACACCTTTCAGCCCTCCCAAACCCTAAGCCTCTGGCAATACAAGATGAGTGGGTAGCAATTTCGTGAAAACAATCTTTTCCAAGTCCATATCCCCTGATGGAATTGGCAAGCAAAGGATGATATAAGACCACACCATGCAGAAGAAACTAACAGTGATAGTACCCACCCTCAATGAAGAGGAAAACCTCCAGGCCTGTCTGGAAAGCGTTGCCTGGGCCGACGAAATTATTGTAGTGGACTCGGGGAGCACCGACGCCACCCTTGAAATCGCCCAGAGTCTAGCAGACCGCATCCTGGAGCACGAATATATCAACTCTGCCACCCAGAAGAATTGGGCCATACCTCAGGCTACCCATCCCTGGGTAATGATTGTGGACGCTGATGAGAGGGTGACACCAGAGCTCAAAAAAGAGATTCAAAAGGTTCTAGAGGCTCCCAAACACCAGGGATACTCCATTGGTCGTCTCAACCACTTTCTGGGCCATCCTCTACGTCATGGGGGGTGGAGCCCAAAAGAAGACAGAAACGTCCGCCTCTTCATGAGGGATAAGGGGCAATACGAAGACAAAGAGGTCCACGCCGATGTCATTGTGGAGGGTTCCGTGGGCCACTTGAAACACCCTCTAATCCACTACTCCTACAGAAACCTGGACCAGTATTTCAGAAAAATGGAACGCTACACCCGATGGGCCGCTATGGATATAGCGAAAAAAGGGAGTCCAGTAAAATGGCACCACGTCACCCTGAGGCCTTTGGGAGATTTCATCAAGCTCTATTTTATGAAACTGGGTTTTCTAGATGGTTTCCCTGGACTTATCATTGCCCTCCTCTCCGCGTATTACGTCATGGTCAAGTACTCCAGAGCATGGGAGATTGAAAAAAAGGGCCTTGACACCCAGAGAGCAAACCCTGTATCAAGGCATAAAAATAAATAACGTTTGGAAGGAGAAGACCATGGGAAAGAGGGCCAAATCAGACTACCTCATACAATCCGTATCCAACGCCTGCGACATTATGGAGTGCTTTTCCATAGAGGAAGACGAACTGGGGATCACCGAATTGGCAAGACGGTTAGGACTCCATAAAAACAACGTCCAGAGGCTCCTGGCCACTCTAGAGTACCGAGGATACGTGGAACAGTCCAAAATTTCCGGCAATTATAGACTAGGGCTCAAGGTCTTTGAGTTGAGCCAGGTGTACACAAAACAGCTTCACCTTCTGAAACAAGCCCGCCCCATTTTGGAGAAGGTGAAGGAGCAGTGCAATGAAACCACCTATGTGGGAGATATGAGGGGTGGATTTGCGGTCTACCTCATGTCTGAGGAAACAACCCAATCAGTAAGGGTGGTCTCTAGGGTGGGCACCCGCTTCTATCCTCATTCAATCGCCCTGGGTAAAGCCATCCTGGCCCACATGCCCCAGGAAGAGCTAGAAGCCCTATATCCTGAAGAAGACCTTCCCGTCTTCACTCCCAATACTATCTCTACCAGGACCAGACTCTTCGAACACCTAGAAGAGGTTAGGAAAAGGGGGTACGCCCTGGACATGGAGGAGCAAGAAGAAGGAGTAAGATGTGTGGGTGTGCCCATCTTCAACTACACCATGAGAGTGATAGGTGGACTCTCCATATCGGGGCCCATTATTCGTTTTACACCAGATCGCCTGGAAGGTGTACTCATCCCTGCAGCCTTAGAAGCAGGGCAAGAGTTGTCACAACGATTGGGATACGAGATCGGGAAAAAGATCAGCAGCTTTGTTGGGGAACTAATCTAGAAGTTCTGCCACTTTCCAGGGCGAAGAAGAGAGCTCCCTAACCAAAGCCGCAGGGTGAGGGTCCACAACCTTCACCTTTCTCCCTGAGAGGTGAGCCACATCCTGAGGTGTGAGGTCATCCAGAAACCTCCCCTCCTCATTGAGCATAACGGAAGGGATGAAAACCTCTCCTCTAGGCGCCTTCACAAGAGCATCCAAAACGTCCCTAGCCGTTAAGAGTCCCGCCACGGTCACCTGAGAACCAAAAAACCTATTCTTTACTTCGAGAACCCTCACACAGGAGGCCCAGGGTGAAGAGCGAATGCAGCTCTTCAGGAAGGGAGCAAAAGCCTCTCCTGTCACCAACAGTGTAGGATTTTCACAGCTTCCCACCCCGGGATACACTGACTCCCTCCATTCCTCCATAAATAGAGAAACCATCCCCACACCGTCCTCAAGCTGGGCCAGGTCACCGTAATAATCCAGAGGGGGCAAAGGTAGATCAGCCGCTATGTACCACTCGTCAGCCAGATAAAGGAAGGGATCACCCACCAAAGCCCTAGCCCTCTCCCGGAAGGTATGGCCCATGTCCACCACGGCTCTGGCATACTCGCCCCCCACAGACACCAAAGGATACAGACCCTCCCTATACCTGGTAAGTCCAACGGGCACCAAAGCCACGGAGGCTACCCCAGGATAGAGGACCAACAGATCATCCAAAGTCCTCTCAAATATAGGCCCATCATTTATCCCAGGGCAAAGGACCACCTGGACGTGGACCTTTATCCCCAGAGCCACCAGCCTTCTGAGTTCCTCATAGCCCCGAGCCGCCCGAGGATTCCCCATCATGAAAGCCCTCACTCGGGGATCCGTGGCATGGATGGAAACGTAAAGGGGAGACAAACGCTGCTCATCAAGCCTCTCCCAGTCTTCCTTGGTGAGGTTGGTGAGGGTGATATAGTTGCCATAAAGAAAGGAAAGACGGAAGTCATCATCCTTGAAATAAAGGGAAGACCTCATGCCAGGGGGCATCTGGTCCATGAAGCAGAATATGCATTTACACCCACAATGCCGGGGCTTTATGCCTTCCAGGACCAGACCCAAATCCTCCTCAGGGTCTTTCTCAATCTCCACTTCCCAACGATCTCCCTTTCCCTTCTCCACCAGAAGAACCACCAATTCCTCCCATGAAGTGTAGAAACGGAAATCTAGGAGGTCTCTGAGCCCTCTCCCATTCACTTCCAGAATCCTGTCCCCCTCCTCCAAGCCCACCTCATGAGCGATAGAACAGGGCAGGACCTTCTCCACAAGCACTCCTTCCATCAGAATTCCTCGGACAGAGCCTTTACCCCACGATAAATATAGTCCAACCCTGAAGCCAAGGTCACAAGGAGGGTAGCCACCTCCAAGACACCAAGGAAGTGGTCTATGGACAGATTTAACCTGTGAACCAAAAGGGTCGCGAAAACCGTCACCACCTGGAAAAAGGTGGTGGCCTTACCCAAAACAGTGGGTCTCACTTCCACCACCCCCCCAAAGAAGACAGCAGCCAACACTACGCCTCCCACCAGCAGAAGATCCCTGGACACCACCGCCACCGCCAGCCAGGGAGGCGAATAACGCATAAGAGCCATAGTGATGAAAGCCCCATCCAGCAGAACCTTATCGGCTAAAGGGTCCAGAAGGGTTCCAAGATAGCTCCGCTGATGGTAGCGTCTCGCTATGTAGCCATCCAACACATCTGTCACCGAAGCAAAAATAAAGATGGCTATAGCCAATCCCACCCTCTTGTAAATCAGGGCTGTGATGAGAAAGGGAACGGAACAAAGCCTCAACAGAGTTAGCAGATTAGGAACAGTGACAACCACCTGACTAGCCTCCCTCTACGGGACTCTTTATAATCGATCTTTGAAGGAGATCCGTGTCGATATAGGCTTTCACCTTCACCTTCCACTCCCCATACTCCCCTATCCCATCCCGGGACTCACCCTCCCCTTCCTCATGGAGGAGAAAGGTGGCCTCCATCACCTCGTACTTCACCACAAAGTCCCTAACCTTCTCTTCTATCTCTCCCTCGAAGACCTCAAGATCTTCGGGGTTGTCCACTAGAAGAGCTGCCTCCTTTTTCACAGCATCCACCAAAGCCTCCTTCACCGCCCTTTTGAAGGCCGCTGCCCTATCGCTCCCTTCCAAAACAAGCCTAGCCTCACCCACAGAACTCACCAAGGGGATAGAACCTGCAGACACACTGATGCTCAGCAGAGCCAGTGCAACCACACCCAAAAGCAAAGGCCTAAGCGTACTCATGATCCCCCACCTGCTAACTTCTCGAGAATAACCCTTATCTTGGCCAGAGCCCTAGCCCGGTGGCTTATCTTGTTCTTCTCTTCGGGAGGGATCTGGGCCATGGTCCTGCCATAAGAAGGAAGGTAAAAGATCGGATCGTAGCCAAATCCATGCCTGCCTTTTGGCTCCATAGCAATACACCCTTCACACACACCCTCCACAACATACTCCTCTCCCCTAGGAGTGACCAGGGCAATCACGCAACGGAACCTGGCCCTCCTCTCCTCCATAGGAACACCCTTAAGCCTCTCCAATAAGAGCCTATTCCTCTGGGCATCGGAGAGGTCCTCACCTCCAAACCTGGCCGATCTCGCTCCAGGGGCTCCCCCCAAGGCATCCACCTCCAGCCCCGAATCATCGGCCAAAGCCATCTCCCCCGTGAAGCGGGCTGCCGCTCGAGCCTTCTCCAAGGCATTCTCCTCGAAGGTCTCCCCCTTCTCCTCCGCAGGAGGAATAGAAGGGTAATGGTCCATGGAGAGAATTTCATAACCCAGCCCCTCCAAAAGGGCTCTAAACTCACGAATCTTGCCTGGATTCCTGGTAGCCACCACCAGTTTAATGACTCAACCCCCTGAGGTTGATGGATAAGCCTTTTTCCCATATAGGATAAGGAAGAGTTCTTCAAGGGCACGGGGATCACATTGAAAAGGGGAACTCCAGGAACTAAGGTTGAACTCCTCGGGAGGTGAGGATGAAGTTAAAGGACGAACACATCGAGCAGATAGCCAAGATTTTGGCGAGGAGAGTGGTGAGAGAAGGGTTAATCCAGGGCAAAGACCCCTTAGAAGAGAAGGTGGGTAAGGTAATCTTCAAAGTAATCAAGAATGACGTGGAAAAGGAAAAAGCCATTGACGAGGAGGTTCACCGCCTCCTGAAGGCCCACGTAAAAGATATAGAAGCCCACCACATCAGCTACCACAAAATGTTCCAGCGTGTAAAAGAAAAACTGGCCAGGGAAAGGGGGCTGGTGCTATGAGCTTCAGCAGGGAACGGATCTTCCACCTTGTGGCAAAGATGATGGAAGAGATGGAAAAAGAAGGCCTCACCCTGACGGATCCAGAAAGACTTAGAAGCCGGCTAACTAAAACCTTCTCTGATGAGTTGAGGGTTCTAGAAACCATAGATCAAGAAGTAAGGGCAAAGATTGGCAGAATGTCTAAACCCATCGCCGAAGGGAGCGGGGAATGGAAAGCCCTATACGAGCGCTTCTTTGAAGAAGAATGGAAAAGGAGACTCAGAATATGAAGAGACTCGCAGTCTTACTCCTCTTTCTTCCCTTCCTCTCTGGATGCCTCTTCTGGGGCAAAAAGAAAGAGAACCCAACCGAATCTCCAGAAGAGCTCTACAAAAGTGGAGAACAAGCCCTCTTCAGCAGAAAGTTCGGCACAGCCAAAGAGCGGTTCAAGAAGCTCCTCGAATCCTCTCCAGAAAGCGAATTCTCCAGAACAGCCCGTCTAGGGCTAGCCGAGGCTTACTACCGAGATGGAGATTACGAAGAAGCCGCCCAGGCTTATCAGTACTACCTAGAGCTCCATCCCTTAAGCCCCAACTCCGACTACGTCCAGTACAAACTCGGTATGTGTTACTACAAACTCATGCTCCCACCAGACAGGGATCAAAGCTACACAGAGAAGGCTATAAGGGCCTTCGAAAAGCTCATCAGAATTTATCCCACCAGTCCTTGGGCCCTGAGGGGCAGTCAAATCCTCAAAGAGTGCAGGGAAAGACTCGCCCAACACGACATATACGTGGGCAAGTTCTATTATAAAGTGAAGGAGTACAAAGCGGCCAAGCTCCGATTCCTATCGGCCTACAACCAGGTGAAAAACGGAGAGGTGGCAGCAGAAGCTTTGTACTGGTTAGGGAAAACCTATGAAGAGCTGGGAGAGAAAGAGAAGGCCATGGAATGCTACCGGAAGGTGGTGAAAGAGTACGGTATGTGGGGAGATGTGGACAAGGCAGAAGACGCCTTGGAAGCCCTGAAAAAAGGGAAGAAGAAAAAGAAGTTTATCTTCTTCTAACGGGGAGGTAAAATTATGGAAATAACTCCCCTAGACGTGGCAATGGCCTTCATTATCCTTTTCTTCGTATCCTTGGGCACATATAGAGGGCTATTCCGGGAGATCCTTTCTCTGATAGGCTTTGTGGCCGGCATCTACCTAGCAGCCTACTATTACGCACCCCTGGCAAAATGGGCCCTACAGTGGTTCCCCTCATTCCCTGCCCTAGTCAACATCTTCTCATTCTTCTTCATTCTGGCCATAGTGGTCTTCGCCATGGGCGTCCTCGGAGTAGTCTTCCGCAAACTCTTGGTCATAGGCGAGCTGAACGTTGTAGACCGAATGTTGGGAGGGGCATTCGGCCTTCTGAAGGCTTTTCTCATTAACGCCTTCATCGTCATCTTACTGGTCACTTTCACTTCCTGGGGAGGCAAAATAGTAGAGAAATCTCCCTTGGCCAGAGGGACCCAGTACCTCACAAAAGCAGCTATCAAATTTGCACCGCCGGAGTTAAAGAATAAATTCTTCACTAGGTGGAGAAGTATATTGGGAGGAGAAGAATGATCAGAAAACCGGCGGTTGCAGGCTATTTCTACCCCCGGGATCCTCTGAGACTCAGAGAGCAGATAGAACAGTACATACTGCCCAGTGCTCAAAAGATCAAAGCCATCGCTGCGGTTTCTCCCCATGCAGGGTATGTGTACTCGGGATCTGTGGCAGGAGCCGTTTATTCTCACCTTCAAATACCACAAAAGGTTGTGCTTTTAGGACCAAACCACACGGGCATGGGGGCCAGAGCCTCAATCATGACCCAGGGGACCTGGATCACACCCCTAGGGGAAGTGAAAATAGACGAAGAGTTAGCCTTGGAAATCCTGGAAAACTCCCAGTTTCTGAAGGAAGACGCCCAAGCCCACTCAGCAGAGCACTCCTTGGAGGTACAACTCCCCTTCCTTCAGTACTTCAGACCGGACATCAGAATAGTACCCATCGTCCTCATGGGAACCTCCTTCGAAATGGCCCAAGAGATCGGTCAGGCCCTGGCAAAAACCTTGAAAAACGGGGAAACTCTCATAATCTCCAGCACCGACATGAGTCACTACGAACCTCAGGAAGTAGCAGCGAAGAAGGACCAAGCTGCCATTGAAGCCATTCTGGACCTAGATCCCCAAGCCCTTTACCAGAGAGTGATCCAGGAAAACATCAGCATGTGTGGTGTCATGCCAACAGTGGCCGCCTTGGTGGCCTCCCTCCTACTGGGAGCAGAAGAAGCCAGGCTTGTAAACTACATGACTTCCGGGGATGTTACCGGGGACTACTCCCAAGTGGTGGGCTACGCAGGGGTCGTCATCCACTAAAACCTAAGGGTGGCCTTTATCCTGGCAGGTTCCAGCAACAGCCCCAGGGCGTCCAAAGCCCTCCTCACCACTATGTGGCACTTGGAGAGTAAAGGAGCATAAAGCCCCTCACACTCTATAACAGCTATTGCCAAATCGGCAGCCTCCATCATAGAAAGGTCGTTGGCCCCATTGCCTATAGCCACAACCCCACCTTCCAAAGAGGAAACCAGACGGGCCTTGGCCTCCCTCTCATGGCGATTCCCAAGAATGGTTAACCTAAGTGGTAATCCTTCCAGTTCTTTAGAAGCCCTTCCGAAAGTATCAGCTGTCACCACATGAATAGTCAGAAACCGGGAAAGCTTCTCCAAGACCTCCCCCACCCCCTGCAAAAGCCTCCCGTCGCAGGCCAGAGTCCCATTGTAGTCGCACACCAGATGGGAAATCTTTAAAGAGCCAAAACCCGGGACATCAATTTCTATAGGCAAGGAAGGTACGCCCCAGTTTCATGTAATAGTAGGGGTTGACGGCCACCTTTCCCACCCTCACTTCGTAATGGAGGTGAGGTGCGGTACTCCTTCCCGTGTTGCCCACGGTGGCTATCACCTGCCCCCTCTTCACCTTCTGCCCCACCCTCACCAGGATTTTGCGACAGTGGCCATAGGCCGTAGAATAGCCATAACCGTGATCCACTACCACCATCTTGCCGTAGCCGCCATTAATCCCCACAAAGACAACAACACCGTCAGCAGCTGCCCTGATGGAAGCCCCCACAGGAGCCGCGATATCAATGCCCTCGTGAAATTCCCTTCTACCCGTGAAAGGACTCCTTCTATAACCGTAAGGGGATGTGATCCAACCTCTCACAGGAAAACCCAGAGGGGTATGGGCCAAAAGTGCCTCCCGACTTCTGAGAAACTCTTCCAAGACGTGAAAGCTCTCCTCTTGCTCGGCAGCCACCCTCCTCACCCTGAAGAGGTCCCTCTTGACCTCCATGATGAGTCTTTGGGTGTTCTCCCGGAGGCCTCTCATTCTCTTCCTTAAGGAAAACTCCTCAGGACCTCCTAAAGCCAGGACTTTGTTCCCCGAGTCCAGATGGGCCAGCTTTCTGATCCTGGCGTCCATGATCTGAAGCCGCACCATCCTATCTTCCATCTCCTTCAACTCAGAGGCCAGTTTGCGAAACTCCAACTGATACTGAGCCAGCTCTTCCTCAAACCGGTCAGCCTGGGATGCCCTGGCCCTCTTCTGGAGATAGTCCTTGATGAGGAGGGTATTGGCAGCCAACAGAAGAAAAAAGATGATAAAGAGGACAAAAGGGGTAAGAAGGGTAAAGCTGATCTCTTTTTTCTTTTCATATCGGGAGAAGAGCAGGAGAGAATAGCTTCTGGCACGCAACTTCCTTAGCAGACCCACCGGCACCTCCCTTTTCCCTCTTCTTTCCCTCTTTAAGCATATCCCCAGGGACTTTTCAAGAATAAAAACCCTCTTCTTTTCTTGACCTGAAAGCTCAGGAGACGTAAAGATGGGCCCTTGATGAAAGAGAAGGTTCGCATAGAGGATCTCCTAACCATAGCCTTTTGCGGAATCATGGCCCTCCTAACCGTCTCTCACCGAGAGAAGATACCCAACTGGGTTATCCACACCTTCATAGACCTTCTAACCGCCTTGATAGGATTTCTAATCCCATGGATCACAGCAAGCAAAAAAGACTCCTTTTCCTTCCACCTGCGCCACTGGTACGTCATCATAGTGGTCCCTCTAAACTTCATGAACCTCAAGGGGGTAATCCACGGAATAAACCCCAACAACTACGATCCCCTTCTCATACACATAGACCACATGCTTTTCGGCGTAAACCCCACCCAATGGCTCCAAAAGTGGATCAACCCCTGGCTCACTGAATATCTGCAGTGGGCTTATATGTCTTACTTTTTCATACCCATTATCCTGGGATTGACTCTTTACAAGAAAAAGAACTACCGCGGGTTCAGGATGTCTACCACGATCATCCTCATAGCCTTTTACCTCTCTTATCTGGGCTACCTGGTGGTCCCCGCCATAGGACCCCGCTTCACACTGCCCCATGACATACCCCTCAAAGGGGTCTTCCTCACGGACCAACTCAAAGCCCTGCTAAACTTCTTAGAGCCTACACCACATGATTGCTTCCCCAGCGGCCACACCGCTGTGGCTATGGTTTGCCTCTTCCTGGCCAGCCGGTTCAGTAAACGGCTCTACTGGATATATCTAGTCCTGGTTTCCGGTCTTATCCTTTCCACAGTGTACCATCGCTACCATTATGTGATAGACATCATAGCGGGCATTTTGCTGGCCCTTATCTCCTGGTGGGCAGGTAACGCTCTCTTCTCGTGGTGGGAGAGGGGAACCACAGATCACGGGGAATAAAAATGGCCCAGGATCACAAAAAGGGCGTGACGGGAGCCACCATGATCATCAGCTCCTTCACCCTTATGAGCCGCATTCTGGGTTTCGCAAGGGACATCCTCATAGCCAGCTTTCTTGGCACATCCAACGTGGCAGACGCCTTCTTCGTGGCCTTCCGCATACCAAACCTCTTTAGAAGGCTCCTGGGAGAAGGGGCCCTGAGCGCCGCCTTCATCCCCGTCTTCACTCAGTATTACCTGAAAAACTCCCGGGACGAGGCCCAGGAGTTCCTCAACAGCGCCTTCTCCTTTTTCCTCCTTACTCTCACCCTTCTTCTCATCCTAGGAGAACTCTTCACCCCCTGGCTGGTAAAAGCCACCGCCCCTGGATTCTTCAGGCTCCCCGAGAAGATGGCCCTCACCGTAGCCCTCACTCGGATCACCTTCCCCTACATCTTTTTCATGGGCCTTGCCATTCTCACCATGGCCCTCCTCAACGCGCTAAAACACTTCGCCATCCCCGCCTTCAGCCCCGTGCTCCTCAACATATCTATGATCACCGCTCTGGTGGTAGGATACAAGACAGGCAACGTGGTCTTTGCCCTTGCCTGGGGGGTCTTCGTGGGCGGCGTCCTCCAACTGACCCTCCAGATCGTGACCATGTTCCAAAAAGGCTGGAAACTGAAACCCACCTTTCGCATCCTCCATCCAGGGGTACTAGAGACAGTAGTTCTCATGCTCCCCTCGGTTCTGGGCCTGGCCATCAACCAAATCAATGCCTTCGTAGATACCATTTTAGCTTCCCTCTTACCCCCGGGCAGCGTCTCCTACCTCTACTACGCCAACAGACTCGTACAGTTTCCTCTGGGCCTATTCGGAATCGCCTTGGGAACGGCCATCCTTCCCACCCTCTCCCAACACCAGACCCTGGAAGACAGAGAAGCCTTCCGGGAGACCTTCACCTTTGGTCTCTCCCTAGTCCTCTTCATCACCCTCCCGGCCCTAGTGTGGTTGCTCATCTTCGCCACCCCCACCATCTCTACCCTATTCCAAAGGGCAGCTTTCACTTGGCAGGCAGCCCAGGCTACAGGGAAAGCCCTCTTTTGCTATGCCTTAGGACTAGGAGCCTTCGCCACAGTAAAAGTGGTGGTCCCCGTCTTCTATGCCCAAAAGGATACAAAAACCCCGGTGAAAGTAGCCATTGCCACCCTGATAGTGAATATCATGCTGAACCTCATCCTCATGGTCCCATTGAAACACGCAGGGCTGGCCTTAGCCACTTCTCTGGCCTCAGCCTTCAACCTGACAGTCCTTTTGATACTACTGGAAAGACGGAGACAAGGGCCCAGCTGGAAGGCCTTCCTGAAAGCCACATCCAGAAATCTCCCAGCCCTAGCCCTCCTGACAGCGGGATCCTTCATTTACCTCCGTCTAGCCCCATTCCACCCACAAACAACCACCCTTAAAAAGGCCCTATGGATAGCAGGTGCCATGCTACAAGGGGGCAGTCTATACCTTTTGGGGGCCTGGATGGCCAAAAGCCAGGAGCTAAAAGTGCTGTGGGAAACCCTCCTGGGAAAAACTGGCGTGAAAGATGGTTGAACCCTCCTCTCTTCTCACCACCAATTTACCTCCGTGCTTTTTTACCACTTCGTTAAAGATGGCCACGCTCCAGTGGTGGAAAGAAGGTTCTTGCCGAGCATGGCTCCAGGGCTGGAACATAGTGACCAAAAGGCTCTCGGGTACCTCTATACCCCGGAGTCTCCCCAGCAACACCAGTGTGCCCAGCCCAGCCTCCGCTTCTATCTCGAAGCTGCCATCGTCCCCACAAAACTCGCGGCACACCTGAAAGCCTCCCTTCACCATATAAAGGAGTCCCTTAGTGAAAAGATCCCTGTTTCCCAGAGCTATAAAAGAACCAGGACGGATAAAGAAAAAGAGGGGCACACCATCCATGTATCGGTTGAGACCTATCTTTTTGGCCTCCTCCCCCTTTACCAGCTCCGGCAACGACTGAATCACTTCCATAAGGTCCAAAGACTCGTAAACCCGATCCCCCTTAACCTTTATGAAATCGGTGTATTCGTCCACCGCATCCTCCAAATCCTCCAGGGCCCTTTCCACTATGCGAAAATATGGAGCTGTCTTCTCGCCTCCGCACTCTTTAGCGATCAACCTGACGTATCCTCCCAGGGGCACTATAGCGTTCCTCACAGTATGAGCCATGTATTTGGAAACTCCCGCCAAGATTTGGAGCTCCTCCACCGCCCTCCGATGGGTCACATCGGTGAAGGTCCTGATCACCCCCCTCACAGCTCCCTCCCTAACACTCCACGGATAAGTCCTCACCTCAAAAATCCTTTTCTCATCATCTATGATGAGCACCAGCTCCTCTTCCTCTCCTTCCCCTTTGAGCATCACTCTCCGGCAGGAACTCCCCCGGCAGGGGATAACAGAGCCCTGAATCACCTGATAACACTTCTTTCCCTGGTAGTCCTCTCGAATTCTGAAAAGCTCCCTCATGTATCTGTTGAGCACCATGACATTCATTTCCTGATCAATGATGAGAATGCCCTCTCGAAGAGCATCGAAAGCAGCCTCAAGAGTCTCCCCTAACTCCTGTAACCTTCTGCTCTTCTCCCGGGCCCTCACCCTCAGCCTGGTGAGGCTCCTGGAAGCTATCCCCAGAACCTCGCTATGACGACCGGTTCGAATTTTCACCTTCCTCTCCTAAGGGTAGATATAACACAAAAGTAGCACCAACAGGGGGGTT
>Ga0190315_1000758_pt1 | contig 14665 bp, 14 predicted proteins | sample 48701101_MG_FD_161673 | JGI IMG/M metagenome (GOLD analysis project Ga0190315, IMG submission 161673) | Hydrothermal vent sediment bacterial communities from Southern Trench, Guaymas Basin, Mexico - 4870-11-0-1_MG | ecosystem: Environmental > Aquatic > Marine > Hydrothermal vents > Sediment ...
TCTCAACCGTTTTGAAAATGGCTCCTTTGCAAGCTCTTGTAATATGAGGAAATAACCTATGTTCTATCGGATTGTATTTTGAGGTGTCTGGTGGATAATGAGCAATACGAATTTCAATATCTAAATCAGGGGATAATTTTTGTAAAGCATCGAAGAAAATATAATAACGAGCATTATTACTACCACCACAATCACTTCGTTCTAACCCTTTTTTTGAATTTGGATATTCAATTTGACCGTGATTTAACCACCACTGACGAACACATTCACAAGCAAATTCAGATGTATCATTACTAACACCTAAAGTTATATAGCCAACATTACAATGTACATCATATAGTCCATGAGGAATAATTTTTCCATCGGCTTGTGATGCAAAATCATGATCATAAACATTTATAACCTCTTGGGTATAAACTTTGCCTTCACGAAAGAAATTTAGCTGCGCTTACTACGTTTCCGATTAATTCTTTTGACATCCATACTCATAACCGGGTTTCCAGCATCATGATATTCTTGTTCAAGTTGTTCCCTTTTTTGAAATTGCTCGTCACGATCTGGAATGTTTTTTTTTCCCGCTTCAGATTTGAATGCCTTACGACGACAAAAATTATGTTTTTTCAACAATTTATCAACTACTGTTACACTTATTGAAAATCCTTTTTCTTCACGTTTTTTAGCAATAGCTGGACGAGATAAATTTGGGAATGGTATCGTTTCATCCATTGGAGAGCCTGCTGTATGATCTTCTATTACTTCTAAAAAGGCTTTATCTATGCCTTCCATTGTTTCTATGATTGAGAAACGTCCAGCACCAGGTTGTCTAATACGATCATTTTTTTTAGAGAGTTCTAATTCTAAATCTTGTTTACCATGTAAAATGGTACGATTATCACACACAACAGTTGTCGTGCCCCACCATAACCTAGTTTTGGAGCGATGATATCAGCATAACGACGGCGGTCTTTTTCTGATAAACTATTATAGAAATCGCGCATTTTGATTTCAATTTCTGGAGAGTCTATTTGTATTTTCAGGGATGCATATGATACACAATTTGGCATTTATTACCAACTTAGTTTGGGATTTTATAAAATCCTCATTCCTAAGGAACAGAAGCTTAATTATTTGACGGAAAAAAATATCGCTGGTGTAGACTGGCAAGTGATTAGTCCTAATGATGAAAATGTTTGGTTAACAGAGGGCTTGCATTCTGAGTTTGATGAGTTTTTTCCGTTAGGGAGTAAAGAGGTTAAAAAGGCTAAAACAGAGGCTGTGGGAGTTTTTTTTAAGTTCTATGGGCTTGGTGTATCAACTAACCGTGATGCTTGGGCATATAATTTCAATCAAGATGTGCTTGCTGAAAATATGCAACGTACTATTGATAGCTATAATGAACAGGTTGATAAATGGGTTAAGAGGGATGATAGGGATGCTAAAATTGATGATTTTGTACTGTATGATGACAAAAGGATTAGTTGGGATGGTTCTTTGAAAGATGATTTAAAAAGGGGTAAAAAAGCGCTTTTTTCACTTGAAAAAATTAGACAATCTTTATATCGCCCTTTCACTAAATCCAATTTTTTTTTGATAGAACGCTCAATAACAGAGTTTATCAATTCCCCAAAATTTTTCCCACACCTGAAAATGAAAATAGGGTGATTTGTTTAGCTGGGATTGGGGATAGAAAAGGTTTTGGTTGTTTAATATCAAACTTAATTCCCTCGCTTGATTTAGCATTTGAAAAAATCCAATGCTTCCCCTTTTACACTTACAACGAAGACGGCACCGCTCGTACCGAAAACATAACGGACTGGACATTAACCCACTTTCAACAACACTACCAAGATAACACCATCACGAAATGGGCAATATTCCATTATGTCTATGGTTTATTACATCATCCCAGTTATCGTGAAAAATACGCTGCCAACCTAAAGCGAGAATTGCCTCGTTTACCGATGACACCTGATTTTTGGGCCTTTTCAAACGCTGGCGAACAATTGGCTGATTGGCATCTGAATTATGAACAAGCCACGCCTTATTCTCTCAAGCAGATTGAAAATCCAAAAGTGCCCTTTAGTCTCAAAGTCGATAAAATGAGATTGTCGAAAGATAAGCGGCAATTGAAATATAACGACTTTCTGACATTGGATGGGATACCTGAGCGCGTGTTTGACTATAAATTAGGCAATCGCTCCGCTTTGGATTGGGTGATTGATCAGTATCGGGTTAAAGTGGATAAGCGCAGTGGGATTGTCAATGATCCGAATCGGCCGGATGATAAAAAGTACATTTTGGAACTGGTGAAAAAGGTGATTACTGTCAGTTTAGAAACGCAGAAGGTGATTGAAGCGTTGCCGATTTGGAAAAATTGATGCGAGTGTCTAACCTGATTAAAGTGATCTCGCTACCCCGACGACTTTGAGAAGCCATGGGCTAACGAAGCACTGGGTGTCTTTAGATACCGTATAAACCTGCTTAAATAGGGGGAATATGAGGTAAAGAGACTGGATTCTCATCTGAATCTCGACAGTGCTTTTCGAGCCCATGTCTCGCATCTTTGGAACGACTCATCTGCAAAAACATAGAAAGAATCCCTTTCAAATTGGGATCGTGCTGGCTTTTTAAAAATATCCTCTAAACTGAACGAGATGGGGGTTGTCGTGGAAGGTAGTCAATATATAACTACAAGGATTATTTATAAGAAAGGATATCACTTTTTTTTTCGCTTTCAACAAGTGCGCCTGTTGATGTTTGAGATTGTTTTGATTTATGAAAGAGTTGATGATCTCAACGACACAAACGATCTTATCCTTTATTATAAACAATCCTTGTAGTTATAATATCTTGTCGTTCAAGAAAGATGAAAAACGGTAGCGGGGATACCCTCTTCCTTGATGTGAGGAAGAGGGATGAGGAAAGGGAGAATGAGGCGTGACACAAATGTACTACCTACTTATCAACATCACTGCTTATACCATTCACTGGCTTGCATGTCTAAGACATGAACCTCATTGGATTCTGTCACCATGTAGTAAAGTTTGCCTTCGTTGTCACGACTGATGATCTTAACCTGTTCGTTTGAAGGAAAAGCGATGTCAGAAAGCTTCAGTGGTACAGGATCAGAAATCAGTTCTCCTCCGCTGCCGGGTAAGTGAAATGGCATCATGTTATTCCCTTCAAGAGAATAAAGCGCTTCTTCTGTTGGGTTGACGTATAAGGAAAACAAGGCATTAACGGATTTTGAGTTATCCACTTGCCAGCCGCTGCCGTCTTTCCACCAATAAACCTTCCCAGAACTATCTGTGACGACGAAAGAGCCGGCTGGGAGTGAAGTATTGCCTTGAATCGCATACAGTAGCCCTGTGATTTCAGCAGAAAATCCGCCAGGTGGCATTCCCTTTCCTAATTCATCAAGTGAACTTGACTGCCACTTGTCATCGACATAGTAATCAATGACACCGTTTGAATTGAGACTGTATAAAACACCGTCCACTATCTGGCCATTAGTGGCATTGGCCTTCACCACAATCGGTGGAAAAGTTGGATAAGGCTGTGGTGTGGTGCCACCACCACCGGAAATATAAATCAAGATTTGAGAAGAAAACGGATCAAGCCGCAGATTACCGGTCACCTTTTTGCCGTCTAAATCTTGATAGGTTGCGCCTTCCAAATTGATAGTCTTAGGCTGATCCGTCTCATTGATGAACAGCACCGATTTTTCAGTCGGATCGTTCTTGGTAGCCTGCACCGGTTCTAAGGCAACATTATCTAGCCAGTAGGTTTTGGCATCATGTTCTTGGGTCAGAAAAATCAGTTTTGCAGAATCTGTGGTAACGGGTGATTGAAAAAACCAGTTATAGTCTTTACGAGTTTGATCGTAGGCGAAATATCTTTCGTGTACAATCGTAGTGTTACCCGATTCGACTTGGTTAACCCTCAGTTTGATACTTCCAAAACCATTGCCAATCACGCTAAATGTCAACCGGTACCACTGATTTTCAACTAAACCCACTTTCTGAGAAATCACCTTCGCTTCTTGGTTTTTAAAAACGAGTTTTAAACTGTTACCATCCATTTTGGCCTGAGTGCTATCGACAGAAATGGCCTTGTTCCATTTACCAGTACTCTTATTAAAAGTGGTACCACTCCAATTTGAATCGTCCACTTCAAAAGTCGAATTGGCGAACAAATTTGCCTCAATTTTGGAAGCCTTGTATTCATCAAAACGCAACCCACACCATTTGGAGTTTTTGTCAATTGAGGAAAAGGCTTTTTGCCAGTGTCCGAAGGAGTAGATTTTAGCATCTTTTACGAAAAACGCTTCTGATGAGGGATTACAGTAAACGTTGTTTTTAAACGTTCCATGACGGGTGTTATTGCTCTGTTTAACGCCGTATTGATCGGGATGGAGCGAGTAAATAATGTTATTTTCCACAACATTATTGTACGATTTTTTGCTACCGTAGAGATCTTCGATAACAATCTGCTCTTTATTATTGTAAACGACATTGTTACTAACGGTGGTATTGATAAACGAATTAAGGCGAATACCTTGATGTTGATTATTGGCTACCGTGTTTCCTTCAATCACATTGTTTTTGAAAGTGTTATCAGCCCCGATACCCATGCCGTAAGCACGATTATGCGAACAAGGTGTCTTATTGAGATTACCGCACCCGTCTGATTCATCAACATTACCAACCGATTCTAACAAGATGTTACCTCGGATAATATTGCCATCCGAACTGATGGCAATAGCTCCACCATCGTTAAGCAGCAGCAAGGATTTGCGAATCACATTATTTTCTACCAGATGATGACCCGCATCCTTAAGGTAAATACCGACATGCCCGGTGTTTTCGAGGGTGTTTTGCCTCATGGTATAAGCTTTACCAAAGGCGATAATGCCCATGCCATTGTAAATACCATCGTATCTGACACCATAAGCAGGATACATGGCAGTATTGGTAATCTGATTTTTTTCAATGACACTGTCTTTCACATCAAATCCTTTTGATGCCAGCAGTAGTATGGCTACCTTGAATTGATGATCAAAGGTGTTGTTTTGAATTAAGACATCAGGGCTATCCCAGATCGTGAGACCTGTGACATTGTGATCAAAATGACAGTTTCTTAACGTTACATGGGAAGACGCGGAAATTTTAACACCCGTTTGGGTAAAATGACGAAATGTGAAATTTTCGGTCACAGTATGATGCTTTTCGTTACTGAGACTCAGCCCAACTTGATAGGTTGAACCTTCAATCAGTAAGGTATTGGGATCAATACCGGTAGGCGGATAAAAATAGACTTTTTTAGCTTTAGCATCGTAATACCATTCGCCGGGATGGTCTAATTCTTCCAATTTCCCGTCTAAAAAATAACCCCATTCTGGCAATTGATCTCCTAAATCGCTTACTGTGAGTTTACCGTTTTTTCTGAGGTAATTTTTGATTTCACGCACAGTATAAGTCCAACTGTAATTTCTGATGCGTAATGTGGCCCCTTTCCAATAACCATCAGCCTTACCGTAAGCCGCTAACTCCGGATCGGTAAAGGCATCAGTCCCGGCACCCGCGCCCACTTGAAGCCAGTTTTTGTCTGCGGGAGAATCAACATTGGGATAACGGGCAATGGTCATCAACTTGCCATTGACAAACAGTTGTTCAATGGTATTTTCATTGCCTTTTTCATCCTTTTGGATGAAGGCTGACACATCAGCCTCATAAACGTCTCGCCCAAGGGCGGCATGTTTTGTCGGTGTCCAACCGGTGATTTGAACGCTACCAGCAATAACGGGATTGTCACCGCTGCCATAGGCCCCAAAAGTGAGATTTTGAGGCTTTCTCTTGAGAGAGATTATACCTCGAAAAACATCACCACGCTTGAAGAGGAAGGTGGAATCATCCTCAAATATGATGTCATTGAATTTAGCCAATGTTTGCCACGGGCTTGTTTCTGAGGTGCCCTCATTAGCATCATTTCCGCTGGAACTGGAAAAATAGTAAGTGGCACTCTGTACGGTGAGGGGTAGGATTAACCCCATCAAACAGAGTAAATAAAGTAACTTTTTGAACATCAGACATCTCCTTCGTTTATTATGAATGAATGGGAATTCAATGAAAAAATAGGTAGGCCTGTAAGGGGTGAGCAAGAAAGCCTCAATATCCGATAGATTAATAAAGTAACTGATTGATTATACCGATTAATACCGATTAAAAATCCGTATCAATATTTCATCAGCGTTCTATCAACCCACATTACAGAATTACCCTTTTTTCATTCAACATTGTTCCCAAGGTAAATTGTGAAAACGCCAGCCACTGATGCTGCTGCGATGATGATTATTATCTAAAGGGCCTTCAAAACCTTCATCTATATGATAGATATTGGTAAAGTCATCTTCGATGAGTACTTTTCCTGCCTCTAGGGAGCGGCGTCCACTGCGACAAATCAGGATGATAGGGACACTGTCTATCTCGGTATTTTCAGGATGGTAAACAACGCCTCCAAGCATGACTTTTCGCACATCAGCTGCAAAACGGGGATTGATTTTCCAATCAGGCTCATCGATCCAAGGAATGTGTATCGCACTTTTTGGATGGCCTATAAATAAGTATTCCATCTCGGAACGTATATCAATCAGCACAGCTTTAGGGTTGTCTTGCAACATTTGCCATGCGTTTTGAGGGCTAATAGAAAGGACTCCAGAATCATTCATGTTATTTCCTTATGAGGATTTGATGAATCAATTATCACTGATCAGTTTTCAAAATATTGAGATGCTTGATATTTAATAATCTAAGGCCAACCGATTATTGAACAAACATAGAACGTTAATTGGACTGATGCCATATAAAGTAGGCAAACTTTGAAGTTAAGAATAGAACGCTGATTGAGATGATTGAGATGATTTTTGCCTCTAAAAAGGTTAAAAAACGGATGTGTACCGACTTATAACAGTTTAACTTTAAGACAGGCATTGCCGACACTGATAACTTTAACTAGGGTGCCGACGGGACAATCAGGCCCTTCTGCGCGCCAACTACCGTCATCGACAAGGATTCTACCTATACCATTGACAATGGCTTGGTTCACAGGATAAATTCGTCCTATCAATTCAGTTCCCCGTTTGTTGAGAAACGGTTGATCGTTGAGTAGTGGATGTTTGCCTAAATACAAGCGCCCTACAACGACACTGACAATTGAGATGACAGCCAATATCAGTACTTGATATTCAAGACTGAGCATAGGAACCAATAACACGAGAAAACCCATCGCTATTGCTGCAATAGCAGGCCATAAAAAGAAGGAACCAAATGTACCTAACGCTAAAAATTCTAATATAAATAGCGCCATGGCAAGCATCCACCAGTGCCAGTAGTTAATTTGAAAAAATTCCATACTTACTCACTCATTACGCACTAGAACAGTTATCAGTTATCAGTTCCACATAAACAAACAAACGTTTTTGCGCGCAAAAACGTTTGCGTGGAACCTTCGGTGTGCTACGCTAAATCCATTATCAACACATTGATATTCTTGATATCAAGTGATTCTTAAGCCAACCGATTATTCTTCCAAACTATGATTAAAGATAGCATAAGATGTTACACAATGCTATGAATTGCACAAAATAATACTTTGATGTTGAAAAATAACCAGCCATTGGCAGAGTATTTTCAAATCATTTTTGACCGAATGAAGCTTCTTTAATAATATTTTTAATGCCAGCAATCGCACCGATGATACCTGATGTTTCTAACGGCATTAACATCAGCTTACTATTGTCTGATGTGGCGAGCCGGTTGACGGCTTCCATGTACTTGATAGCGATTAAATAATTTATCGCTTGCATATTGCCATGATTTATCGCTTCTGAAATCACTTCAGTGGCTTTAGCTTCGGCTTGTGCAAAGCGTTCTCTGGCTTCCGCATCACGAAAAGACGCTTCTCTACGCCCTTCCCCTTCCAAAATCACGGCTTGTTTTTCACCTTCAGCTTGTAAAATTTCAGCTTGTCGCTGTCCTTCCGCTTCTAAAATGAGGGCCCGTTTTTCACGCTCGGCTTTCATTTGCCGCGCCATAGCATCAATCAAATCTTGGGGCGGTGCGATGTCTTTAATTTCAATACGTAACACTTTGATTCCCCAAGGATTGGTAGCATCATCAACGATTCTGAGCAATTGTGTGTTGATGATATCGCGTTTAGAAAGTACCTCATCCAATAGCATAGCCCCCATAACACTGCGAATATTGGTCATCGTTAAGTTCAATATCGCATTGGTGAGATTACTGACTTGGTAAGCGGCCTGCGCGGCATTGATCACTTGATAAAACACTACCCCGTCTACGCCCACCATCGCATTATCTTTGGTGATAATATTCTGAGCCGGAATATCCATGACTTCTTCCATCATGCTTAATTTTCGGCTAATCACGTCAATAGCCGGGATAATAATATGCAATCCTGGCTCAAGGGTTTTAGTATACTTCCCAAAGCGTTCAACTGTCCATTCTTGTCCTTGAGATACCGATTTAACGCCCAAGAAGACTAATATGACTGTCATACCTAAAAAAATGAGGACGAAAATGGTAAAATCATTAATGATATCCATGTTAATAATTTGCTGTCACTTGATATGTTAGAATAACGTAGGCATGGGGCTAAAGCCCATGCTAAAAGAACTTTTCACACTTACAGGTTTAAACCCTCTCGTTCTGTCGAATTTATATTCAAAACTTATAACTTGCCACCATAAACATCAATCCGCAAAAGCCTTACTATTTTAATAATTAACCATTAACCATTAACCATTAACCATTGATAATTGAAAAAAGAGATGTCTTTAATCAAAAAGCCACCTAAATTACTTTTGCGTCGTGTGGGACGCGCTATTACTGATTATGCCATGATTGAGAATGGGGATAAGGTTTTATTAGGACTTTCAGGTGGTAAAGATTCCTTATCTCTATTACATATTTTAGCGCATTTGCAACGCTACGCGCCTATACGTTTTGAGCTAGGGGCCCTGACAGTGGATCCAGAAATTCCAGGCTTTGATCCTTCAAAGCTTAAAGATTATCTCGATCAATTATCAATTGCTTATTATTATATCAAGCAACCTATCATGGAGGAGGCGAAAAAACATTTACAGCGTCAATCATTTTGTGCTTATTGTGCTAGGATGAAACGGGGTATTATGTATCGCATTGCCCGTGAACAAGGTTATAATGTGTTGGCATTAGCGCAGCATCTTGATGATTTAGCGGAGAGTTTTTTGATGTCGGCTCTTTATAGTGGAAGTTTAAGAACGATGAAAGCACATTATACCAATGATGCCGCTGATGTGCGGGTTATACGTCCTTTGGTGTATGTTCGTGAGAGGCAAATGGCCGCTTTTGCAGAAGCGGCACAATTGCCAGTGGTTCAAGACAGTTGCCCTGCCTGTTTTACAGTGCCTACCCAGCGCGAACATATTAAAACCCTACTTGCCGAAGAAGAAAAGAAGCATGAACATGTTTTTCAAAATATGTTACATGCAATGCGCCCATTGATGGTGAAACAGGTGAAGGGAAATGGAAAAGGGGAAAAAGGTGTCATTAAGAATGACGAATGAAGAAAAACGGATCAAATCTCTTTCAATAGAGGCTCTTGCAAAATGATTAAGCAGAAACGATAAAACAATAACTTACAAAAAGTGGATATCCTATAAGTTGTTGATTTGTGGTTGCACGTCGGCGTTTTGCAAGTTCCTCAATAAGAATTGTTTTATAATTAATTGAGTTAACCTGATTCAATTCAACCCTTTGATAAATCCCGTTTTTTATAAATGAATTGAAAAAAAGCCAATTCCAAAATCCCAATTTGAGTCTCAATAAAACGAACTCAGCATTTTAAGATTTTAAATCTTATTAAAATCATCTATTGCATCAATAGCAGGTTCTTTGTTGTCTTTTAAGATGGTTTCTAGGTAAGATAATTCATCTGCATTCTTTTCAATGTCACGCGCATTCTTTTCAATACCCTGAATAATGGCTTGCCCCATATCACGGCTTATATCCGCATTGCATAATTCAAAAACCTTAAAAGCCGCGTTAAGACGAACATTAATAGGCGTTTCCGTATCCGTCAAGAGCGTTTCAACGACATCCAATGCGATAGCCGCTAGATGTTGTACCCGCTCATGACAAACTGTATCGGTTCGAGATTGGTTGTAATTTAACATGTTTGGATAAAATCCCAATTTAATAAATAAGTACAGGTTTGAGTTTGATGGCACCAAGTTCAGTTTCTTTGAAAACGAAACCTATATCACCGATTTATTACTGTCAAACACACTCACTTGAGGCGATAAAGTGAGTCATTTAGTTTCATCGTCAATTGAGTGATTTTTTGAAGACTATCCTAAGTTAAAACCCTTGTCAAGCCAAAGTGAGTCTCTCTCATTACCCCCTATCAGTTTGTCAAAAGTACTTAGGAGAATGGAATGGATTGTTTCCATTGTAGAGACGCGATGCTTCGCGTCTCTAGTGAGGGAGCGCGTTTCTACAAAAAAAGAGACGCGAGGCAAAAAAAGAGACGCGAGGCATCGCGTCTCTACAAAAACAGAGATGCGAGGCAAAAACACAGATGCGAGGCAAAGACGCGAGGCAAAAACACAGACGCGAGGCATAGCAAAGAAACATCGCATTATAGAAAGCTGATAGGTGCTAAGGAGTCTCTGTTCATGATATTGTCATATTCACAAGATATACTAAAAGCCAAAATGTTCAAAGATATTAGGCTTTTTTTGAGTTTGTAATCATCGCTTCTCTTGGAGTCAACATGCCTGTATTAATATAGGGGCTGCCCTTGCGTGTTCGCCCTTTTGCCGTCATTATCTGAAAATTGATATCAACAAATAAGTAACATAAAAATAAGCCATCTTAAACGTTCTATCGTTTGTTCGATAATCTGTTGGCCTTTTCAATAACAAATATCAAGGTTTTGATAATTGATAATAGCACTTGAACATTAAGTCTTAACCATTTCACAACAACATAGAGGGCACTTGATTAATGAAAAAATTATTCACTATTGTGATTTTATTAGGTTTATTGGGGGGCGTTATTTGGCTCACGATGTCAAAAACCCCAGACTCATTTTTAGATGAAGAGATTGCTGCTATTGAAACGGAAAACGAAGAGACATCGGTGGTAGACAGCGAAGTCATGGTAGAACCGGGGTTACCAAACTATCAAAAAACAGGTGGAGTCTCTGGTAATTTATCAACTGTCGGCTCTGATACACTCGCTAACTTGATGACTTTGTGGACAGAAGCGTTTAAACGACTCTATCCCAATATCAATATTCAAGTACAAGCAGCCGGTTCCTCGACAGCGCCTCCGGCTTTGACAGAAGGAACGAGTAACTTCGGGCCCATGAGCCGTAAAATGAAACACAAGGAAGGGGAGGCCTTTGAGAAAAGATATGGTTATAAACCAACCGAAATTCGCGTTGCGATTGATGCGCTGACAGTGTACGTGCATAAGGATAATCCCATTCAAAGCATCACCATCCCCCAACTTGATGCCATTTTTTCTTCTACCCGAACATGTGGAGGTAAAGAAGAGATTACCACTTGGGGTCAAATCGGAGTAGAGGGTGCTTGGAAAGATCGTTCTATTCAACTATTTGGACGTAACTCGGTGTCAGGGACTTACGGTTACTTTAAGAAGAAAGCCTTATGCAAAGGCGATTTTAAAAATACGGTGAATGAACAACCTGGATCAGCTTCTGTAGTACAATCAGTGACGGCTTCTCTTAATGGGATTGGTTATTCAGGGATTGGCTATAAAACGTCAGGTGTGAAAGCGCTGGCATTAGGCAAAAACGCCGTTGTTCCGAGTGCAAGCAGTGTCATTGCTGAAGGGAATGAAAGATATCCTTTAGCCCGGTTTTTGTATATCTACGTCAACAAGAAGCCGAATAAACCCTTGCCAGCTTTAGAAGCTGAATTTCTGAAAATGGTTTTATCCAAGCAAGGGCAACAGGTTGTCGAAAAAGACGGCTATGTGTCTCTGCCCGCTAAAGTTGCCGAGACAGAATTGGCTAAATTGCAATAATATCGTATCATATTATCAATTATCAACACCTTGATATGCTTGATATTTAATGATAAGGGCAATCTAATTATCGAACAAATTAAATTATAGGTTCGTTTGCCCTGTCAAAGGGCTATAAACCATTGTGTTTGTGGTTAATACTTAAGGGCAGCACCTTGTGGTTGCCCCTTTCTGTTATCTCCCCTCTTCTCCCTTTCCCGCTAAATATTGGACAATTTCACTCTCAATTAGTCATTAAATCGCTCAACTATTCAATGAACAATATTCAATGTTCAATGCATAATATCAATTATCACATCTCATTATCAACAGCTTGATATGCTTGATATTTAATGATCCTTTCCCCTTCCCAAAATCAGATAACTCTGATAAGTCAATCAATTCAACGATCACGAAAGTCTCTCACCATCCCTCCACACCATAAAACTAAGTAATGCTATAATCGGTTCATAATGACATGCGAATTTTGAATTAGATTGACTTAAAAAATTAAATTTAAATAAAAGCCGTTAAACAGAACAAACTTAAAAAGAGTGAAAACGTGTTTCACATTTAGCGTAGCACACCAAAGGTTCACGCTTAAGTTTCGCTTCGCTTCACTACGCGCGTGAGCCGAAGGCCAGCGAAGCTAAATACCGTTTTTGCGCGCAAAAACTTTAGACTGAAAGCGTGAAAGGGATTGTGGTTTATTTCAATGAGATTTCAATGAGTTTTACTATTGACTATCAATCTTTTATATCACTTCTCAACAATCAACTTAATCCCCAAACGAACCGATTCGATGCGAAGTCACTTCGCTAGGCTTCGTAAATCCGTTGTACTTTTAGTATAGATTAAACACTATGCATGATTTAGAAATATCAAAAAAACGAACAGACGATCCTTTTGGAGCAACGCAATATCGCTATTATTTGACTCCAGAATTGAATCAACGAATCAATCTGATTCAGCATTTGATACAAAACAGTGAACAACTCTTGTTCCTGTTGGCAGAAACGGGGTGTGGTAAAACCGCTCTATCGAAGCAATTGACAAAAATAGCAGAAAAAAATTGTGAACATTGGTGGATATCTACCCTGAACAGCAGTCCCGCTTTATCTACCGAATCCTTGATAGCAACAATACTCGTCGCCTTTAATGTTCGTCAGGAGGGTAAACCGACTCAAGTGTTGCAAGAAAGTTTGCGTAATCATATTGCTGCCACCCGTTACAATGGGCAATTGCCAGTGCTATTGGTTGATGATGCCCATAAATTGCCTTTGGCAACCTTAAAATTTATCGTCGAATTAGCCATGCAAGGTGAACAACTCAGTCGTATGCGAGTCGTGCTGTTTTGTGAACCGCAAATCACCAGCATTTTAGCAACACCAGAATTTGAAATGGTACATAATACCTTAATTCATACACTGGATGTGCCCCCTTTTTCTAAAACCCAAGTTCGCGACTATCTCCAATTTCGATTACAAGATAGTCAATACAGTAACATTCATCCGTTTAGCAGCGATGTGATCAAAAAAATTTACATCGAATCGGAAGGCATTGTGGGAGATATCAACCTATTAGCGCAACAGGTTTTGCGTCAATTTGCCGAAGCCAGAAACGAACAACCCTTACCCCATTCCCTATCTTCTTCCAAATTGCTATGGGGCATACCTATCGTCATGGTATTGATTGGCATCGCTTTGTCAGTTTATTGGCAATCTCCAAAACCACAGACTTTACCACCTGATGTGTCTACAGAACAACCGCAACTCGTAACATTAGAGAACCAAGCCACCCAGCTTCAAACTGAAAAGACGACACCTCCCACAACCCTCGAACAGTTTTCCAGCTTCTCAATACCTAATAATGCCGTTCAATCAGTCGATTCGACACGTTTCAATTCTGCCAATGACAGCGTTTTATCAGACTTAAAGCCGCCTCATGATGTCATACAGACTGAATGGCTAGGAGAAATTAAAAGAGAAAACTGGTTGCATCGTCAAAATCCTAATGCCTATACGTTACAAATATTAGGTGCCCATGATCGGCTGACTTTAAAAAAATTCTTGAAAAAACATGAACTAAAAAATGTAGCCCTGTTTCAAACAACTTATAACACTAAAGAGTGGTATGTATTAGTTTATGGTATTTATCCTAACCACAAACAGGCACTGGCAGCACGAGAAACACTACCCCCCTCGTTACTAGAAAGCACCCAACCTTGGGTACGCAGCTTAGCCAGTGTACAAAAAAGTATCAACCAACGCTAGTGCCTACAAATGCAATACAGGTGAAAAAAACAGGCGTGTAAGTGAGGGCGCATTTATAAAAGTATCAATCTTGGTTGAGTTGTACTGACTTAAGTGCCGCTCCCATGTACACTAAGTATTGTTTATCAAGATAAATCTTGAAGGCCCGATTTTCGTTCCCCGTTTTATCTAACTCATTGTATGTAGAGACGCGATCGCGAAGCGTCTCAACTTCGCATCTCAACTTCACATCCCAACTTCGCGTCTCGGCATCGCGTTTTGGTTTCGATTGAAGGCCCGATTTTCGTTCCAAGTTTTATC
>Ga0190315_1000759_pt1 | contig 14649 bp, 13 predicted proteins | sample 48701101_MG_FD_161673 | JGI IMG/M metagenome (GOLD analysis project Ga0190315, IMG submission 161673) | Hydrothermal vent sediment bacterial communities from Southern Trench, Guaymas Basin, Mexico - 4870-11-0-1_MG | ecosystem: Environmental > Aquatic > Marine > Hydrothermal vents > Sediment ...
AATCTTCCCCTTCTCTCTGAGGAGGGGACTAAGGGGTGGTGTTATTTTCGCTAGCGATATTTACACCCCTCCTCAATCCTCCCCTCAAAGAGAGGAGGAGGCAAAAAGAGTTTCGTAATTCAGTATAAAAGGTTATCCACTCCGCAAAGTCGCTGCGCTCCTGCGGGGCAAACAGGTTGGCCGGAAAGTTATCCACAGGCGGGCTATTTACAGGATTTTGAAAAGAATTATTATGAAAACAGCGATGAGGCAGTCTGCTGTTAAAAACGAAAACCGAACACACAAAAGAATAGGAAGAGCTTAAATTCAAAGTTTAGCTTAGCTGGTTGCTTTGAAAATAAAGGACAGTTTCTTTAAAGAAGTTGTCTTTTGTTTTTTTTAAAAGTTGTTTGATAAAAAAATAAAAATAAAAAAAGGAGGTGCGCGATGTGTAGATCGTATTATCATAAAAGTTTGCGCGGTCTCGTCGCGCACTATCTTTCTCCTCTCCATCTTCTCGCTCCAATATATAAATTGGGGATCCGGAGAAAAGGGAAAGTTAAAGTAATTTGTTTTTTTGTCGTAGATTGCTACGACAAAATCTATAGAAATTTTTTTTAATGGGTTTCAACCGCCGGCATATAAAAAAGCAAACTTGCTTTTGCCGGCGGTTTTTTTTATTCCGAAAATTATTTGATAAATGTTGATTTTACTGGTAGATTGTTTAAAGTGAGATTAACAGCCGCCATCGTCTAGTGGTCCAGGACACTTGGTTCTCATCCAAGAGATCACGGGTTCGACTCCCGTTGGCGGTACAATCACGGGTTTTGCCGATTTGTCAAAATTTTAATTTTGCAACAAATCGGCAACCCCGCTGAATAGCGGGGCGACTCCCGTTGGCGGTACAATCACGGGTTTTGCCGATTTGTCAAAATTTTAATTTTGCAACAAATCGGCAACCCCGCTGAATAGCGGGGCGACTCTCTTTAGGGTTGCAACATTACTAGCTATTATTCCTATTCTTCATTTAGTCACGATCGTGACTAAATGAAGAAAAGAGTAAAAAAGAAGTTTTTTCTTGCTTTTTTTATTTTTAACGGCTAAAATGCAGGAAGCGTATAATAGCATAACGGCAGTTTTTTTTATGGATATTCAAAAGGCATTAGCGGATTTTAAAAAGAAAATTGACCCGGAAATTGAAAAGTATCTGGATGAAACTATAAAAGAATTAGGGGAAAAAGATTATTTCATCACTAATATCTTAAAATATGTGAAAAAAATGGCGCTGGCCGGCGGCAAAAGATTACGGCCAGCTTTAATGTATTACGGATACTTAGCGGTGAACGGAAAGGAAAAAAATAAAATCATTAGAACCGCGGTTAGCGTGGAACTGATCCATATTTTTTTATTAATCCATGATGACATTATTGACAAAGATGACAAAAGGCATGGCATAGACACAATTCATTTTAGATATCAAAAATTAGGCAAAAAGCTTTTTCCCAAAGAAGACAGCAACCATTTCGGAAATTCTATGGGCATTATTGCCGGGGATATGGTAAGCGCTTTGGGAAATCAAATTATATTTAATTCTGAATTTAGTCCGGAATTAATTATGAAAACCCTTTCCAAACTCCAGTCGGTTGTGTCCATGACGGTAATCGGAGAAGCTAAAGATGTTTACATAGGATATAAAGGCAGAGCGTCCGAAGAGGAAATTCTTGAAATGTATAAAAACAAAACCGCCAAATATACCGTTGAAAGCCCTCTTTATCTGGGCGCGATTTTAGGCGGCGCGAATGAAGAAGTTTTAAAAAATTTAAGCCGGCTGTCGGTTCCCATAGGCGTTGCTTTCCAGATTCAGGATGATATTTTAGGCGTATTCGGCTCCGAAAAAAAACTGGGAAAATCAGTAGGTTCGGACATTCAGGAAGGGAAGCAAACCGTTTTAGTTTCCAAGGCGCTGGAAAATTCCGATTCCAAACAAAGAAAGATTTTGAAAGGCCTTTTAGGAAAAAATAATCTGACTGCTTCGGATGTTGAAAAATTCCGCGGAATAATCAAGGAAACGGGATCTTTGAATTACGCCCAAAATTTAGCCCGAAAATTTATTTTCCAAAGCAAGCAGGAGATAAAAAAGGCGAAAATTTCCAAAGAAGCTAAAGATTTTTTATTAGGAATAGCGGATTATATGATGGATAGGGAAGTATGAATTCTCTGCGAATTATCTAAAAAATTCTAAACTCTAAATCCTAAATTCTAAACAAATTTCAATTTTCTAAATTATAAATTCAAAACGGTTTAGAATTTAAATCATTTGAATTTAAATATTGCCTACCTATCGGCAGACGGGTTTAGGATTTAGATATTCGGATTTAGGATTTAAGCCGGTTCGTGGTTTCTAAAATTCGTGTTTCGTAAGCAGACATATGATTAAGAGAAAAAAGACTAAAAAAATTAAAGTCGGAGGTATTTATATCGGCGGCGGCGCTCCTATTGTTGTCCAGTCTATGTGTAATACCGATACGCGCGATGTAAGAAAAACGGTGGCTCAAATTAAAAAGTTGGAAAAGGCGGGATGCGAGATGGTGAGAGTGGCCGTTCCGGATATGGAAGCGGCGCAAGTTTTGGGTAAAATTAAAAAAAGAATTTCCATACCATTAGTGGCGGATATTCATTTTTCAGCCGATCTGGCGATGGAATCAATAAGGCAAGGAATAGACAAATTAAGGATAAATCCCGGAAACATAGGGTCGGAAGAAAAAGTTGCCCGGCTTGCCAAAGAATGCCGGAGAAAAAAGATTCCTATCCGGATTGGAGTGAATGCCGGGTCGCTGGAAAAAGAAATTTTGAAAAAATACAAAGGAAAAGCTACCGCCAAAGGCATGGTAGAATCGGCCGCGCGCCATATTAAAATTTTGGAAAAGCATAATTTTAGAAACATCCTAATTTCATTGAAAGCTTCCGATATTGAAAGGACGGTGGAGGCTTATCGGCTGCTTTCCAAAAAGGTTGATTATCCTCTGCATATCGGAGTGACGGAAGCGGGAACGACTTTTCGGGGAACAGTGATGTCCTCCATTGGGCTGGGAATCTTGCTTTATGATGGAATTGGTGATACTCTGCGAGTGTCTTTGACCACTGATCCAGTAGAGGAAATAGGAGTTTGCTGGGAAATTTTGAAATCGTTGGGATTGCGAAAAAGAGGGATAACTATCACCAGCTGTCCCACTTGCGGCAGAACCGAAGTGGATTTAGCGGGACTGGCGAAAAAAGTGGAAAACGAATTGCGGTTTATTGACAAGGATATGCATGTGGCGGTGATGGGGTGCGTCGTTAACGGACCGGGAGAAGCCCGCGAAGCCGACTTGGCGATTATTGGAGGGAAAGGCGTTGGGCTTATTACAAAGAAAGGAAGAGTGATTAAAAAAGTAAAAGAGAAAGATTTAGTGAGGGAATTTGTTAAGGAAGTGAAAAGGTTTTAGTTTTTTAGCTCTTTGCTATCATTAATATGTCATTCCGGAATTTTTTCTGGAGCGCCAGCGGAAGGAAAAATATCCGGAATCTAGGTTAATTAAATTTTTTTCAAGCGTGAGATAATTGAAAGCGTAGATTCCGGATAAATTTCTCCGCATTCGCTCCAAAATTTTCCGGAATGACATATAGTTAAATATTAAAAAAAAGAGGCGATTATGTGCGAAGGAATTTTTGGCAGGGTGATAGAGTTGAGTGGTGAAATAGTGACGATTGATTTGAGCGGATACAGCGAGGCGAAATAAAAGAGATGGAGAATTTATTAGGAGAGAATGACTTCAGTACGCTTCAAGGGGATAACACTTATATGGGAATTCCTTTTGAGGATGAGTCTAAGATTCGTCCCAAAAGGTAGGACAGGGAAGAATAAAAAAAATGAGGGGGCGGAACGGCGCTCCCCCCGGATTGTAAATAAGTATTTTTTAGTATAGAATAGAAGCTGTTAGATTTTACAATACTGCTTATGCTTTCCTAAACTTTGATTTTTCAAGAAAGCAGCCCAATCTTTAAAAATTACAATCTCAAAATTCCAAATCCTAAATAAATCCAAAATTCTAATATTCAAAACCGTTTTGAATTTCGAATTTTGATATTTGAATTTATTTGGAATTTGATATTTAGAATTTAGAATTTATTAAGTATGCAAAAAGAAAATAATATCCCGATTCATATAGCTCTTATTCCCGACGGCAATCGCCGCTGGGCGCGTTCCCGCGGACTGGTTCCTTGGGAAGGGCATGAGGAAGGCGCGAAAAATCTAGAAAAAATAGTCAGGAAGGCTTTTGATTTGGGAATAAAATATTTATCCTTTTGGGGATCATCCGTGGACAATCTTACAAAACGCCCTCTCCAAGAAAGGCGGGCGCTTCTGAAAATTTTTGAAAGATATTTTACCAGATTGATTGAAAGCGATGACATTCATAAAAATCAAGCCAGAATCAATGTGATAGGCAGATGGGAAGAGCAATTTCCCAATTCTCTCAAAAAAATAATCAGAAAGTGCGTTGATAGAACCAAGAATTACAAAAAATGTTTTCTTAATTTTTTCTTGGCTTACAACGGCGACGATGAAATGCTGGAAGCGGTGAAAAAAATATCCGAAAAGTATAATTCCGCCAAGGATATAACAGCCGAAACTATTAAAAATAATTTAATGACCAAAGATTTGCCGCCGGTTGATTTTTTAATCCGCACCGGGGGAGAGCCGCACTTGTCCGTCGGATTTATGATGTGGGATATTGCCAACGCCCAGCTGTATTTTTCCGAAAAACTTTACCCGGATTTTAAAGAAGATGATTTTGAAGAAGCGGTAAGGGAGTTCCAGAGGAGGGAAAGGAGATTGGGGAAATGAGAATAAAATTTACAATTCTCAATTTACAATTTTCAATCAATGTTCAATGTTTAAATTTTCAATAGCTAAAGTCTTAAATAATGAGAGGCATTTTAATATAAAATAACTAAAAACAAATATATGGTTAAGGAATTTACTAATCAAAATTTTGAAGAGGAAGTTTTAAAAAGCGATGTTCCGGTGCTGGTTGATTTTTGGGCGCCATGGTGCGGTCCTTGCCAGATGATGGGACCGGTTATTGAAGAGCTGGCTAAAGAGGCTGGAAACCAAGCAAAAGTAGGAAAGCTAAACGTGGAAGAAAATAGGGAAATAGCTTCTCAATACGGAATTATGTCTATTCCGGCTATCAAGATTTTTAAAGACGGAAAAGTGGCAAAGGAATTTGTTGGCGTGCAGAATAAAGAGACGCTGGCGGAAGAACTAAAACTAATTCCTAATTCCTAATTTCTAACAAAATTCCAAATTCAAAATTCCAAATTACAAATAATTTTAAAATCCAAAATCCAAAAGTTTTGAATTTTGAAAATCGCAAAGAAACATATGGGCGAAAAAAACAAATTATACGATCTGATTATTATCGGTGCCGGACCAGCGGGATTAGGAGCGTCTATTTATGCTTCCCGGTACAAGCTGAACCATTTAGTGATCGGAAGCGAAATCGGCGGGCAAGTGGTAGAAGCGGCGGAAATTGAAAATTACGCCGGCTTTAACTCTATTTCCGGCCGCGATCTAATGAAAAAATTTCAAGAGCAGACGGAACGGTTGGGAGCGGAAATTATTCAAGCGGAAACAGAGAGAATTGAAAAGACAAACAATGGATTCAAGGTGCTTATTAGGAATGGAAAGGAACATGAATATAAATCCAAGACCGTTATTTTAGCTTTGGGAATGAGTCCGCGGAAGATGGACATTCCCGGCGAAGACAAATTTATCGGCAAAGGAGTTTCCTATTGCGCTACTTGCGACGCGATGTTTTTTACGGATAAAACCGTGGCGGTAATCGGCGGGGGAGATTCAGCGGCCGTAGCGGCTATTCATCTGGCTGGATTTGCCGATAAAGTTTATTTAATTCACAGGGGCAGTGTCCATTTTAAACCGGCCTTGTCGGAACAAATTAAGCAAAACGATAAGATTAAGATGATTGGCTCTACGGGAATAAAAGAAATAAAAGGCGGCCAAACAGTAGAAAGTATTGTTTATAAAGACGAAAGCCGCGAGAAAGAAATTTCGGTTCAGGGCGTGTTTGTGGAGATTGGATCTGTTCCTAAAACCACGATTGCCAAAAATCTAGGGGTAGAAATGGATGAGCAAGAATACATAATTGTGAATCAAGCGCAAGAAACTAATGTAGAAAATGTTTACGCGGCTGGGGATGTTACTACCGGCTCTAACAAGTTTCGCCAAATTATTACCGCGGTAGCCGAGGGAGCGGTGGCGGCTGGAAGCGCGTATAAAAAAATGAAATTATGAATTCAGTTCAGTTGTCAAAAAAGATCGGGGGCAAGATTGAAGTAAAACCAAAAAAACGGCTAACTAAAAAATCTCTCCCTGTTTTATACACGCCCGGAGTCGCGGAAGTTTCTAAGGCGATTGCCAGAAACAAAAAACTTTCCTTTCAATACACGATTCGCAAAAATTCAGTGGCAATTATTTCTGACGGATCAGCGGTTTTAGGATTAGGCAACATCGGGCCGGAAGGAGCTTTGCCGGTAATGGAAGGCAAGGCCGTTTTATTTAAAGAACTGGGAGGAGTGAACGCGTTTCCCATTGTCTTAAACACTCAAAACACAGAAAAGATTATAGAAATAATAAAAGCGATAGCGCCTACTTTTGGAGGGATAAATTTGGAAGATATTTCCGCTCCGCGCTGTTTTGAGATTGAAGATAAACTTAAGAGATGCCTTAAAATACCGGTTTTTCACGATGACCAGCACGGAACGGCCATTGTTGTTTTAGCCGGACTTATCAATTCTTTAAAAGTCGTAAAAAAGGACGCGAAAAAAATTAAAGTGGTTATTTCCGGCGCGGGCGCGGCGGGAATAGCCATCGCTAAACTACTGCTTAAATACGGAATTAAAAATATCATATTATCCGATAGCCGGGGGGTAATCCACAGAAAGCGCAAAAAAGGAATGAATTGGGCGAAGAAAGAAATTGCCGCTAAGAGCAATCCGAAAAATTTTAGAGGAACGCTAAAACAAGCGTTAAAAGGCGCGGATGTTTTCATCGGGGTGTCTGCTCCCAATCTTCTAGACAAGCATGACATTAGGAAGATGAATTTGAGGCCGATTGTTTTTACTATGAGCAATCCTGTCCCGGAAATCGCGCCGAACGAAGCGCGTAAGGGCGGGGCGGAAATTATAGCTACGGGAAGTTCGGAATATCCAAACCAAATTAACAACGCGCTGGTTTTTCCGGGAATTTTCCGCGGCGTGTTGGATAATCAAATAAAAACCGTAAGTGATAAGCATAAGATAAAAGCGGCTGAAGCTTTAGCCTCCTTGATAAGAAAACCTAACCGTGATAAAATAATGCCAGCTGTTTTAGACAGAAGGGCGGTAAAGGTTGTGGCGAATATATTTAAATTCTAATACTCGCGAATGGCTAAACGAATGAATACGAATTATTTGTAGATTATTCGTTTTAACATTCGCGATAATTTGCATACATGAAGATATACAAACAAAAAATAGAGCTAAAAAGCAATACTCAAATTGAATTTATGGATATTACGGATAAAGTCCAAGATATTGTTAAAGATTCCGAAATTAAAGAAGGGCAAGCGCTTATTTATGCGCCCCATACTACGATGGGCATAGCAATTAATCATAACGAGTCAATGCTTATTCAGGATTTTATGCGTATTCTTTATAAGATTATTCCAGTGGATGACCAATACGCGCATGACTTATTTGAGTTGCAGCGAGAGCGGATAGCGGACGGAAGGAGTAATGGGCACTCGCATTGCAAATCACTCTTTTTGGGCGTAAGTGAAACGGTTCCGGTAGAAAAAGGAGAATTAATGATCGCTGCCAGCCAAAGCGTGTTTGCCGTTGAATTTGACGGAGCGAGAAAAAGGGATATTATCGTGCAGGTTATAGGAATGTGAAATCGCGAATCGCGAATCGCAAATCGCGAATCGCAAATCACGGATCGCAAATCGCAAATCGCAAATCGCAACTCATAACTCATAACTCATAACTCATAACTCATAACTCGTAACTCAAGAAATTTTTTTCTTATTCTCTCCCTTTGCTTGCCTGTCAATACAACGGGGTAAGTAATAAAGGTGGAGATGAAGGATAAAAAACTTCGTAGTTTTGTAAACTTCGCCTGCCTGCCGGCAGGCAGGTAATTCGTAGAGAAACTCGCAAGTTATGGCAAAAGGTGCTGAAATACTTATTAATGATTTAATCAGGCAGGGATATTTAAAATCGGATATTATAATTAAAGCCTTTTCAGAAATAGACCGGGCGGAATTTGTCCCGGAAGATTTGAAGAGCGAGGCCTATGCCAATGCGCCCTTGCCAATAGGAGAAGGGCAAACTATTTCCCAGCCATTGACAGTGGCTTTTATGTTGGAATTGCTTAATCCTTGCCCGGGGCAAAGTATTCTGGATATAGGCAGCGGGTCGGGGTGGACAACCGCCCTGCTTTCTCATATTGTTGGGAACAAAGGAAAAGTAACCGCGTTAGAGATAATTCCGAGACTTTATGAAATGAGCAGAAAAAACATTAGCAAGTTTAATTTCGTAAAAAAAGGCATCGCGGAAATCTACAACGCGGACGGAAATCTCGGTTATCCGAAAAACGCTCCTTATGATAGAATTTTGGTTTCAGCGGCGGCGGAAAAAATTCCGAGAGATTTTAAAAAACAACTTAAGGCGGAAGGGATATTGGTTATTCCCGTGCGGGATGAAATTTGGCAATTAAAGAAAAAGGATAAAGGCGGCTTTAAAATAAGAAAGTATCCCGGATTTTCTTTTGTGCCATTGGTCTGAAGAACTCACAACTTATAACTCACAACTTATAACTTAAGATAAAAATCCCTCTTGGTCCATCCCTGTCATCCGACGGGACAAGCCTTTTAGAAAAAGGGGAAAGGGGGGGGCAAAAACAGTGGTTATCAAAAAGAAAATTCTAATTTTTAGCTTTATTTCTCTCGTTGTTTTAATAACGGGTTTTTTTTATTTCCAGAATCAAGTTTATTACTCCCGCGGATCGCTTAAAAAACCAATAAATTTTAAGATTGAAAGAGGCGAGAGCGCCTTAAAAATAGGGGAGAGATTGGAAAAAGAAAAAGCTATTTCCCGTAAGATCTGCTTTGCTTATTATCTTTGGAAGAAGAATATTTACGGTAAAATAATAGCCGGGGAATACATAATTAATCCTCAAAACACTATTCCCGAGATAGCTTCAATTATTACTTGCCAAAAGAAAGTAATTCCCAAAGAAAAAATAATCACTTTTCCGGAAGGATGGGACAGCCGGAAAATGGAAGCTAGAATTAAGGAGCAAGAATTAAGCGGGGATAATTTTTTAGACATGGTTGAGCAGGTGGATTATTTTCAGGATAAATATAACTATGATTTTTTGGATAGTATTCCAGAGAATCAAAATTTAGAAGGATTTTTATTTCCTGACACTTACTTTTTTTCAGCGAACGCGAACGCAGAGGATATTATTAAAAAGATGCTGGATAATTTCGACAGAAAACTTACCGCTGATCTAAGAAACGAGATCCGGGAACAGGATAAAACGATTTATGAAATTATTACGCTGGCGAGTATTTTGGAAAAAGAAGTAAAGACGCCGGAGGATAAAAAAATAGTAAGCGGGATTTTTTGGAACAGGCTGAAAATCGGGCAGCCGCTTCAAAGTTGCGCTACCCTGTCATATATATCAGGTGCGAATAAGAAACAGTATTCTTATGAAGATACGCAAGTGGATTCCCCTTATAATACTTATTTGAATCCGGGACTTCCGCCCGGGCCTATTTCCAACCCTGGAATTGCTTCCATTAAAGCGGCTATCTATCCGGCAAAGACTGATTTTAATTATTTTTTAAATGATCCCGAAACGGGAAAAACGGTTTTTTCCAGGACATTGGAAGAGCACAACGCCAATAAGGTGAAATACGGTTTGTAAATTTAAAAGATATCTCAATGTTTATAGGATTTACGTGCTTAAGTGTCGTTCCCGACTTGGGAATCTGCGCGTTAAGTAAAAAAGAATGTAGATTCCCGCTGGAGTTTATCCGCCAAATTGGCGGACAGGAGTAACACAAGAGTGGCATTTTTTATACAAACGCGAAATCCTAGTTTATTTACTTTCTTGCTTTTATCTTTGATCCGGTCTTATTTTTTACTCAAAACTTATATACCATTTTTGTGCGGTCGCAACAAAATGGTATAATTTTTTTGGTTTTGTTTTTTTAAAATTGTTTTTTAAATTTTCTTATTTTTCAATCTCCAAAGACTTCCGGGGAAAAGATATCATTTTTATGCGGTCGCAACAAAACGGTATCTAATTTTTAAATTCGTTTTTTTACTCAAAAACTATATACCATTTTATTGCGGTCGCAACCTAGTGGCATATAATTTTTTTTGCTCGCGCTTAAATTTTTTTCACCCTGTATCCGTCTTCTTTATCCTCAATTTCATAGCCTTTCTTTTTTATTAAATTCCGCAAGCTGTCGGATTTTTGGAAGTTTTCTTGGCGGCGGGCCCGCTCTCTTGCTTCCGCCAAATTTTTAATTTCTTCAGGAATTTCAATCGGTCCATCTTTAATAACCAAGCCAAAAACCTTGTTCATTTTATTCCATAAATTTAGGGTATCCGCCGCTGTTTTTTTATCCAGTTTTTTTCGGGAAGCCAATTTATTGGTTTCCGTAATTAAATTATATAAAACGCTTAAAGCTAAAGGAGTGTTCAAGTCATCATCCATAGCGGATTCAAATTTTTCCTGGTATTTGCCTGGTAGAAACGAAGCATATCTTGCCTCTACAATTATGTTTTTTAAATTTAAAACAAAATCGGAGATCCTTTTGAAATTTTGTTGGGATTGCCTCATTGAATCCCAAGTGAAATTCAAAGGAGAGCGATAGTGGGAGGATAATAATAGCAGCCGCAATTCCATGGCGCTGAATCCTTTTTTCTTAACATCTTCCAAAATGTAAAAATTTCCTTTAGATTTGCTCATTTTTTCTCCGTCCACTAAAAGGTGACGGGTGTGCGTCCAATAATTAACGAATTTTTTTCCGGTAAAACTTTCCGATTGGGCGATCTCCGCTTCGTGATGGGGGAAGATATTATCTTCTCCGCCGGTGTGAATGTCAAGAGTTTCGCCTAAATATTCCAGGCTCATGGCGGAACATTCAATGTGCCAACCCGGATAGCCGACTGACCAAGGCGATTTCCATTTCATAAGATGGTTTTTAGGCGCTTTCAGCCATAAAGCGAAATCCCATGGATTTTTTTTGTCAGGATGTTTTTCCAGCCGGGCGCCGGTTTTTAAATTTTCCAAAGTGTTGCCGGAAAGTTTTCCGTAGCCGGGAAATTTCGCGACATCAAAAAAAACATTGCCGTTATTTTCATAAGCTAATCCTTTCTCCAATAATCCGCTTATTATTTTTATCATTTGGCTGATATGGGCGGTGGCTTTCGGAAAATAGCGCGCCGGCAATATGTTCATTTCTTTTTCCGCGCTTTTGAAATAATCTTCGTAAAACTTGGCAATTTCCCGTGGCGTCTTTTTTTCTTTTCGCGCTTTTTTGAGAATTTTATCTTCGCCGCTGTCGGCTTGGGCAATGTCGTCTTCAGTCAAATGCCCCACATCGGTAATGTTTTTTATGGCGCGCACTTCATATCCCCGGTATTCCAGATAGCGCCGCAAAATATCGGCTGTCATATAAGAGCGGATATTGCCGATGTGGATATAATCGTAAACCGTCGGTCCGCAGGTGTACATTCCAACCTTCCCGGGACGAATCGGCTCAAAAATTTCTTTAGATTTTGTGAGAGTGTTATATAGCTTAAGCATAATATTGGATTGGCAAAAATTCTAAATACTAATATCTAAATTCTAAACAAAAACCAAATAACAAAAAGACAAATTCCAAACAAATCCGCGAAACAAATCATTTACTTTTTTCTACGATCGCTCCAAATATTTTTGTTAATTCAATAGATTCTTCTATTAATTTTTTCTGCTCCTTCCGCGTGGTATTACTATTGCTTATATTACACAAACGCAACCATAGTCTGCTTTCCTTGACTTCTTTTTTACAGATTTTTATTCTGTGGACAAAATCTTTTTTGCTTAATGCTTCATTGGCTTCAATATAATTTGCCGCTTGCGATCCCGAAGATCTTATTAGTTGTTTTCCATACTCAATATTACTAATCGTTCTGGGTAATTTTTTTACGAAATTTCTGCAATTTTTTGCAAATTTATATGTTCTTTCTTCAAGGTCGTAAAATTTAGAGGTTTGTTTGGAGTTTGAGGCTTTAAGCATTTGATATTGTTTAGAGTTTAGGATTTTAGTTATACTTATCATACAACCAAACAACTAAATTGACAAAGGACGCGCCTGCCGTTAAGCTGGAAGAAATGAGAAAGATTATTTTATTCCTAATAAAATTCTACCAAAAAACTTTGTCTCCAGATCAGGGATTTTTAAGCTTTATTTATTCTGAAAGATTTTGCAGATTTCATCCCACTTGTTCACAATATACTTATGAAGCCATTGAGCGATTCGGAATTTTTAAAGGCGGATGGCTGGGGCTGAAAAGGATAATTCGCTGCCATCCTTGGAGTGAAGGGGGATATGATCCAGTTCCGCGGAAAAATTAGATAAACGCGAAGTTTGTCTTACTGGAAATTATTCTTAAGCCAAGAAAAATTTTCTAAAAAATAGCTCGGGCGTAATTTTCTAGCCAAAATTACTTAGTTCTCGCTCCATGCGGGCAAGGTTTCTGCTGAAAAAGCGTAATTTTGGAGAAAATTATCTCTCCCTCGGGTATTTTCCAGAAAATTTTCCTTGGCTATTAAAGTTTTTAAGTGCCGGTTAAAGTTATGCGCGTTGGAATTGACGCCCGCTTTTATGGAACGGCGGGGAAGGGGCTGGGGCGCTACACGCAAAAATTAATAGAAAATTTGGAAAGGATTGACGGCCGCAATCAATATTTTGTGTTTCTTAAAAAGGAAAATTTTGGCGAGTATCAGCCGAAAAATAAAAACTTCAAAAAAGTTTTGGCGGATTATCGCTGGTACACTTTTTCAGAGCAGATTAATATGCCCAGAATTTTAAACAAGTACAATCTTGATTTAGTCCATTTTCCTCATTTTAATGTCCCGCTGTCGTATCACGGGAAGTTTGTCATTACCATTCACGATCTCATTTTAATTCATTTTCCCACCGTTCGCGGGACGACGCTTAATCCATTTTTTTATTGGATAAAATTTTTAGCTTATAAAATCGTAATTTGGTCGGCTATTAAAAAGGCGAAAAAAATAATTACTGTTTCTGGATTTACCAAAGATGACATATTGAAAAATTACAAAGTTCCGGAAAATAAAATAAAAGTGACTTATGAAGCCTGCGATAATTTTCGCGCCATGGCGGCAATAAACAGCGAAGAAGCTCCGCGCCGTTACGGCTTGACAAAACCATACATTTTATATGTGGGCAATGCTTATCCCCATAAAAATCTGGAAAGATTAATTTTAGCTTTTAAGGAAGTAAATAAAATTAAAAAGGATTTAAAATTGGTTTTAGCGGGCAAAGAAGACTATTTTTATCATCGGCTCAAAAAGATGACTGAAAAAAAGAACATAAAAAATGTGATTTTCGCCGGATTTGTTTCCGATCGCGATTTAAGCTTAGTTTACCGCCAAGCCTCGCTGTATGTTTTTCCTTCACTTTATGAAGGTTTCGGATTGCCTCCGCTGGAAGCAATGGCTGAAGGGACGCCGGTAATTTCTTCGGACCATCAATGTATGCGGGAAGTATTGAAGGATAGCGCTTATTATTTTAATGGAAAGAAAACAGACGAAATAGCCAAAGCGATTGTCAGATTATTGGATGACAAGAAGCTGAGAAAAAAAATAATAACCAAGGGATATAAGCGGATCAGAAAATACAGCTGGAAAAAAATGGCGGGGGAAACATTGGATGTATACTACCATTCAACTATATAAGATAGTGGGGAATGAATTTAAGTTTTAGTTTCAATATTTGAACGGCAGTTTTTTATAATTATACAGTCGCTAGATATATACTACCATTCAAGCACATAAGGTAGTTTGAGACTTAAACGCAAGATAAAAGAAAGTATAGATTCCCGCCTTCGCGGGAATGACATAAAGATATGGATAAAAAAACAAAAAAAGAATTAAAATTTCCTGAGGGGTTTTTGTGGGGAGCGGCGACTAGCGCGCACCAGGTTGAAGGAAATAATCATAATGATTGGAGCGAATGGGAACGCGCGAACGCTGAGCGGCTTGCTAAGGAAGCGGGGGAAAAGTGGGAAAAATGGCAGCAGAAAAAGTTCCCGGAAATGTTTAATCCCGAGAATTATATTTCCGGGCGGGCTTGCGATCATTACAATCGCTATGAAGAGGATTTTGATATTGCCAAAGAATTGGGGCATAACGCTCATCGTTTTTCCATTGAATGGAGCAGAATTGAACCGGAAGAGGGAAAATTTGACGAGAAAGAAATTGAACATTATCGGAAAGTTATCTTGGCTTTGCGGAAAAGAGGAATGGAGCCGTTTGTGACG
>Ga0190315_1000760_pt1 | contig 14638 bp, 24 predicted proteins | sample 48701101_MG_FD_161673 | JGI IMG/M metagenome (GOLD analysis project Ga0190315, IMG submission 161673) | Hydrothermal vent sediment bacterial communities from Southern Trench, Guaymas Basin, Mexico - 4870-11-0-1_MG | ecosystem: Environmental > Aquatic > Marine > Hydrothermal vents > Sediment ...
AACTATCATTACAAAAACAATGAAAGATTATACAAGAATCAATGCAGGACTTGTACCAGCAGCGAGTACGATGGGTAGGATAGCGTCAGTCTGTGAACTTGCAGAGGACGCTGAGATACCTATGATCACTAAGGAAATTGAGACACGCAACGGAAAACTTGTAGTATGGGATATTGCAATCTAAAGAAGGGTAATTACCCTTCTTTTAATTTATAGGTGATTAAAATGATAGATAAAATGGAAATCATGGATTGGGAATTACAGCAGAACGATTCTGGTAATTTTAAAGTGACTCTTAATCTTAAAAAGGTTGAGAATCAGTTTGGTGATGATTGGGATACTAAAAAGATGTTTCGAAAATTAATAGAGGATGATAAGGCATATTATAATGGTGGGTATAAACCTTTTATTTCTACCATATATGCACCGTCAAAACAAACTTTGGAAAGTGTAAAAGGAATACTAAAAACAATTTGTTGGTTAAATGAGTGGATTGATGATGAAAACTATATGAGAGTAATGGATATGGATATGTTGCATAAAAGACTTACACAAAAACTATATCCAATTCCAGAAAAGGAAGGGTAATTACCCTTCTTTTAATTTATAGGTGATTAAAAATGAAATATATATGTGAAGAATGTGGAGAGCCTTGTATTCTTGAAGTAGAAAATGATGCTTCAGTACCGACAGGATGCCCTTATGAAGAAATGAAATGCCCTTATTGGCATATATTAAAGGAGGTATAAAAATGTCATTAGTAATACAGAATGATTTAATCATATATGGTAAAATACAGATTCGGAAAGAATATATTCCAAAACTTTTAGAAATACAATTTATTTGGGATTTAGATCAAAACGATACTGATAAAATAGCAGAAAAAACTAAAATTGTAGTTAAAAATATGGAGGTATAAATAATGTCATATCAGATAGTTAAAAAAGGTGGGTCTGTGTGCATGGTAGACAGAAACCGCAATCAACCAGAGCGGTATATAGGATCAATTGAACCATATACGACTAAAGAACGATTACATCAGATACAATCGTTCAATAAGTCAATACCGAATGATTTAAGACCTATGAAAGTAATGAATGAGTTTGGGATGATTCCAGTTAAAAGTAAGCAAAAAGTACCGAAAAAAGTACCAAAAAAGAAAGAAGATAAGTCTTTTTTCAAAACAAAAACAAAACCGATTCGAAAACGTAGTAGTTATCCAGTGCCGAAACTACAATCAGATATACCACACACACAGCGAATGATGGAGAAACATAGAGAAAAGAAAAAAGAGAGACAGAAGACTATGAAAGCATATAAAATAGGTGAATTGAAAAGAGTACAAGAGCTAGAAGCAGAAAATAAGACATTACATGGTGAGTTACAGGCTAACCAACATAGAATAAAAAAGGTAAAGAAATTTGATATTGAGGAACGGAAAGCATTACAAACAGAGAATCGACAGATTATAAAAGAGATAGCAAGTAGAAAAAAGAAGATAAAGCAGATACTTGGAGTAGAATATAGTACCGGAAAACAGGTAGCGAAAGCAGCGAAAGAAGGAAAGGTGATTATACTTGAATGAATTAAATAGAAAACAGAATTTGAATAAATTCAAATTTACTAAAGAACAGATGGAAATATTAAGAAATATAAAGGATGTTGATGATCTTATTATAATGTTTAAAAGGATTATTTACATATCAAACTGTTCATATATAGATTTATTATGTGATATACAGAATAAATTTGATATTATGATAGGTGAAATGTTAAAATGAGTGATCTATAACTGATCACTCTGTTTTTTTTTATTTATGAAAAGAAACAATCTTTATTATCAAAATTGTAAGTATTTCAAAAATAAAAGTAGTCAAACAACATTATTTGGAGATGAATAAAAATGGACATAACAGATATTACATGGGAGTATGTGATGGACATTCACGAACCAGATATGTGGTGGAGGTCTATTAAATATATAAATGGTGATAAATTATGAAAAAATTACTTTATATTGGATTTTTATGTTCATTAGGAACATTCGGATTAACTGTTTATATGAACATACATTATTCAATAATAGAATTAAATCCAATTTTTGGATTTTTTCTTGGAAATACGTATTATTTGATTCTTTTTTATGGATTTATGTGGTGTGGAATATTTATAATATATGATAGATATGTAGATACTTATATAGCACATTATATAGCATATATGACATTATTTATATTTAGTTTTGATTTAGTTCACGATTTGGTACAGGTGATATAAATGGTACAAGGATTAAAACAGCGGGTTGGAAATCTTATTGAGGAATATGTGGCACAACAATACAATCTTAAGAGAAATAAACGTCAGCATGTTTATGGGTTTTATGATTGCTTTGATGATAAGACCATTTATGAAATAAAAGCAGCAAAAAGTAATTCATATCGTTTTATGATCTATATGAATAATCATTATCGATTGTTTATGGCTAATGGGATTTACATTTTTGTTGTATATGATCTTGAAGATAAAGATCATGATCTTCAGATGATTACAGACATTAATATCAAACAAGTTCGATTTATTGATAGTAAAAAAATTGATAGTATTTTATTAAATCATCCTGTAGAACAGTATTCAAGAAAAAAGCAAAAAATAATGAAAAGAATACGATTCAATGAGGTGTTATAATGGCAAGAAAAGTTTATTATGAATTTAAAATTGATAAGAGAGGACGAAAATATGCTAATCGTGTAGATGTAAAAACTGGAAAGAAACAGAGGATAGCATACAAACTTGCACAGAAAAGAGAACGGGATTTAAGATATCGGGAGAGAAAACGGGAAATTGAGGAAACTGGTATTTCTTGGGATGAATATCAACAGATAAAGAAACAAATAAAACAGGAAAAGCATTATAAAGGTAAAGTATTACATGAGGAAACAATAAAAGTAATAAAACAAACTTCAGAAGCAGAAGAACCGTTAAAAGTACGATCAAGAATCAGATTCCAATGGAAATGGTGGGAGAAACCATATTGCAATACTCCACAATATGAAGCGTATGCTGATGCTCAGGATGGTGATCATTATGACCGCATGGTGGATATGGCTGAATCATATTATAACGACATTATGATTGCAGATTTATGCGAAGGAATGCCTGTCGAGGGTGGATCATGTGTAGTGTTATATGAGAAACCTAAAAAAGGACAGAAGATTTATAATATCTTAAAAATGCATGAACTTGGAGATGGGTGTGTTAAAGGAATCGAAAGAGGGATGTAAAATGATCGAAATTGAAATTGATACTAAATTAATAATAGTATTATTTTTAATGTATATATTATACATATATGTATCTTAAAATTGCATGAATCGAAAGAGGGATGTAAATGATAGTATATCCTAAAAACACAACATTAGAAGAATCTTATTTATGCTCCCGGTGTCCGTTCAAGGATAATAAGATATATTGTAAAAGATCACAGGAAATGAGAGATGGATGTTTGATATTGGCATCGAGGCATTAAAATGGTATATAAAGATATATCCAATATTGAAATTCCGCATTTTGTTTGGAAACGTGTTAAACCTATTAATAATGTCAATCCAAACGTTGCTTTCGATACTGAAACAATAAAAGGACGTTGTTTTCTAATATCGGATAGTGAAGGAAATTTTAGGGATATAGATGATTTATATACCTTGTTATGCTATTTAAATCAAAAAAAGTATCGTACAACCGTAAATTGGTTTTACAATCTTGAATATGACACAAACGCTATCTTAAAATACCTTGATTTCAAAAGACGGCAGCAGATAGCATTTTTTAATTATGTTGATTTTGAAGATTTTAGAATCCGTATTATACCTAAAAAAGAACTAAAAATTAGTAAAATAAAAAAAGATGGTAATTTACACCACACAACTGCGTTTTATGATCTTGCGCAGTTTTATGAGATGCAACCACTTAAGAAATTAGCAGAGAAAACAGATTGGTCAAAGGTGGATGTTGAGGATATTCAGAATATTGATTTAAAAAAATATCAATCAGATATAGCATATCAAAAATTGATCCGGGATAGATGCATAATTGATTGCAAAATTACAAAACAACTTGCAGATCAGTTTACAGAAAACATAAACAAGATTGTTAGAATCAATAAATATAAGTCTAAAGCTTCTATTGCGAGAAGATATGTATTAGAAAACATATCGCATTCATTGAAACTTCCATCACCCCGTATTTTACAGGCAGCACTTAATTCTTACCATGCTGGTCATATAGAAGCGTGTAAACTTGGTATTTTTAAAAATATTGTTAATTATGATATTAATTCTGCATATCCTTCTTTTACTGCCGAGTTATATGATATAACAGGTGTTTATAGGCATAATTATGAATATGAACCAGACACGGCATATTCTTTTTATTTAGTTAATTTAGAGTATGAAAACGATAATTTAAGTCCGTTATGGACTTCTATAAGCAATAAAAATTATCACGTGAACGGAAATATCGAAACATGGATAACACAACCGGAAATAGACTTTTTTATGAATCATGGATTTGATGTAAAGATAAAAGAAGCACATCATATTTTAAAACATGAAGATCATGAACAGCCATTTAAAGATTTAATTTATAATCTATATGAAAAACGATTAGAAGCAAAAAAGAGGGGAGATCCAATACAACTTACTTATAAGATCATTTTAAACTCTATTTATGGAGTAACGATTAATGTAGTTAATAAACAAGAAATAAGTGATGAAGAAACTGATGATTTTATTGTTAATGAAAATGGGAATCTTGTTTTCTATAAAAAGACATATAAAGCATCGAATATGTACAATCCCTTGTTTGCAACGTATATTACAGCACAAACAAGAGCAAAATTGTTTAATGATTTTTACAGGCATTTAGATAAGTTAATATCAATTAATACGGATGGTGTATATCTTTTAAGTGGTAATGGAGTACGGGTATCGAAAAAATTAGGTGATTATTCCAAAAAATCGATTGATAAGATAATGGTACTCGGTTCTGGTAGATATTTTTCTTTTATTGGTGATGAAGTAGACAATGCTGAATCAAAGTTTAGATCAATTCCTAAATCACCATCTGAAATTTTTGATATGATGAAAAATGCGCATACTGATCATTTATCAATTGAAAGACAAAAACCGATTAAATTGAAAGAATCAGTTAAAATAAAGGATTATCGAGATCGGTTTAATGAATTTAGAAACATAACAAAAAATGTTTACTTCAAGATTGATAGACGTTATTGGTACGATGAATTTAGTACTATAGATGATATTTTTGATAAAACGATTGAATCACGTCCGTTTTACATTTCTGAATTAGACCGGTAACTATATATAGTATAAGCACCTAGATGATTATGCGGGATTGAATATGTTATATAGCATATCACTTTCCTACAAATCTCCAGTGTGTTTGTTGTGCCATAAAACCCGTAGCCAATTACCACATCTTTTAAATTCTCTCACCGTTCGCTCTTTTATGGTTACGGGTTTCTTTTCTATAGAAACCTTTAAGTATAAGTATTTATAAGTGTATATTGGTGATATAATATGGAATATACACAAATACCACAAATGGATGAAAAGGATAATGAAATCGTGAATATCCTTACCCGTACTGGAATGACAAAAAATACTGCTAAAGTGTTTGTAGCTATCAAAGAATTGAATAACTCTGATACAAAACAGATAATGCAATTTACTGGTATTATGCAGCCTCAAATTTCTGTTGCAGTTCGACAGTTGATTGATATGGGATATGTAGAATCAAAAACTAAACAAACAGAAAACAGAGGTAGATCAATCAGTTATTTTTCATTGAAAAAGTCTATGTCAGAAATTATTAATGATATGGAAATGATAGTACAGGAAAGGATTAACATTGAAAAACAGAATATTGAACGACTGAAAGAACTAACAGAAAACTATATATATGATGAATAATACACTATGTAACGTAAGTATACTGAATAATAGCACATCATTTATTAATGAATCGCTATTTCGAGTATCTAACGTTACTTATATGAACATCACAGATATTCACAATATCGATTCCGCAATAAAATTTTATAGTGCTTGCTTTTCGGTATATCCGCATATATTCATGCCGATTGCTTTAATCGGTTTGATAATAGGAATAAAGGTGGTGAAAAACTATGAACGAAACAAAAACTGAACAGAAACCCGCTCCAACCCGTTTTCAGAGACTGAAGATGCGTATGATGAAGCCTGTAACCGCAACAATGATTGCAGTTACAACAATGGTGAGTTCTGCATCAGCAGCAACAAATTTTTCTGCGGTTGTTGATGTTATAGATGGAATTACTCCAATTTTTTCATCTCTGAAAGACCTGATCGTTGCTGCTGTGCCTGTGATTCTTACGATCGCAGTTGTGACGGCATTGATCGCTTTTATCAAGCGGATTTTTGGAATATCTTTCAAGTTGGGTTAAGGGAGATAAATATCTCCCTTTTAATTTATTAAAGGCGGTGATATAAAATATGAAAGAAATTAAAAATATAATTGTTGTATTATTTATTCTAATTTCTATGATTGGAATGGCTAATGCTGTGACAATAAGTGGATTATCCGATGTTTCAACAACTGATAAGACTCCAACGATCAATTTTACCGTAACAGGAAATACTACAAGTTATAATTGTAATTTGTTGATTGATGGAGTTGCTTCTGGATCAATAACAGCAACAAATGCTACAGAAACATCAATAACATGTAATCGAACATTAAATGCAGGATCATATATTTATAATATATCTGCATATAATAGTACAGAAATACCAGTAACAACATATTCAAGCGATTATACACTTGAAATAACAACTATGTTTTCTGGTGTTATTAATGTTATTGATGGGATTGTGCCGATTTTCAGTTCTTTGAAAAACCTGATTGTTGCTTCCATGCCTCTGATAATGATCATAATTTTTGCAACAATTCTTGCAAGGCTTATGAAAACATATATAGATATTGGAATAGAACGGTTTGGAAAACAATGAAACAAATATCAATTTTTCTATTTTTTATTTTTTCAATTTGTATAGTCAATGCTACACAAATAGATATTTATTATCCACATAACAATACTACTACTGATATTTATTATGCTACATCAGCGGGGTATAATCATACAGAAAACAATAGCATATCCGGGGATTTTTCAACGGTAATTTTACAAGATCAAATTGTTGCTGAAGATGTTTTTGAACATCCAAAAACAATATATAATAATTTATTATTGTTAATTTATGTTTTATTATTTGGTACAATTATAATTACAATCGTAAAGGTGATTTCAAGATGAAACGATTGCTAATTATTTTTCTTTTAATGACTTCTGTAACATCTGCTGCTGATTTTAACGTTTCATGGATGCCAATAAAAGAAGATATAGTTAATAAAGAGTACCGGATAACAATACAGAATCTTGGTACAGATATGTGGACGGTGAATGTAGAATCATTTTTTGAGGATACAAACTTTGATACATCAAAAATTCAAGATGTAGAATTTTATGAACAATTACCAAAAAATAAAATGATGATATTAGATAAAAAACAATCAAAAACATTAAAAACTAATAAAAAGATAAAAGAAGTATCGCACGGAAAAATAACGTTACCATCTGTTAAAACAAAAGGTAAAATCAATAATAAAGGTACTAAAACGTTTATTCTAAAATTCAAAACTCCACCAGATGGTAATCATGGTAAAGTAGGATTAAAAATTAATGGAAAAGAATATCATCCATACTGGAATTCTACATGGTCTAACCGGAAAAAGATCACACTTACCGGTACTTCATCAGGATCACAAACCGATTATCAGTTACTTTTGAATGTTACGTATGAATCAGAGATGAATCCTGATTTTTCGGATGTACGTTTTTGTAATGAAACAGACCAATTATCTGCATGGTTGGAATCAAAAGTAAATGAATCTTATGCTCTTATTTGGGTAAAATTTCCACATACACCAACAGATGGAGAAATAGAAAATTACTGGATGTATTATGGGAATTCTGAAGCAAGCGCTTATTGGGATGGTGATACAACATTTGAATTTTTCGATGATTTTGAATCGGGAAGTTTTTCAAGCGGTTGGACATATGTAGGAACAGCGTGGAGTGTACAGAATGGTATTGGTGTTGGAGAACATTCTAATAATGGGAGATTTTTAACAAAAGAATATATTTATGAAAAAGGTGCTATACAGTTTTTATTCAAATCACCATCATCGACTACAAGATCATATCCTGTATATCCGTCAGATGATCTTTCAAATAATCTTTACTGGTTAATCGCTTATGAAGATGGGCATTTTAAATATTATAATTCATCATATCACAATTTTAATATTGACACAATGTATACATCTAATACATGGTATAAAATAAGTATTACATGGAATTTTGATTCTGATAAATATGATGTTTGGATTGATGATGAAAAAATTTCTGGAAATGGAATTACAATTAGTGGTGATGGAACGTCTTTTGACACTATGCGTTTTCTTGTAGGCGATGCTAAAAACCAATTGGGAGATATACATTTAAATAATGTCATATTTCACAAATACACAGCCAATCCACCTACTGCAACATTCGGAACAGAAGAATATTATGTTGATTCCATTTATTTCAATTCTAGCAACCCATATTACAATTTAATCGATTATAAAGGTGATATTGCTGTAAATCATACTTATTCATCATCTGATGATCTTGAATGGACTGCACAGGCAGTAGATGATGATACTGGATTGATAGTTACCAGTATGAGTTCATCAGAAATTGATTTTAGCATATATGAAAGCGTTTTAGACTGGTTGCAGTTAGTTAATCTGGACAATTCAAAAATCTATACATTACAGAACAGTTCTGGAGATTTAGAAGAGCATCAGGCATCCGGGAATGCTGTAAACTTCACAACTGATTTATCACCAGATGATTATGAAATTGAAATAACTGGTGCTGTAACGCCAACTCCAACACCTGAACCATCACCTACATCAGAACCATCATTGCATGATATAAAAATGTCAGATAAAAATATAAAAGAAATGTATTATCCATTTATGTATATTTTATTTATTGTAATCATAATAGGAGGCTTTATGCATGTATTCGGGAATTAAAATATTAATAATTGCTATATTGTTATCAGGAATGGCATCAGCCGGGGATGTTATTGTACAATCAAACACAACTAATGAAGCAGCATTACCAATTAATGTTTTAAGTGGTGATCGTGTGGTTACACCACAAAATCACTATCATGACCAGTGGTTCTGTTTATATAACGATGGTGATACAGAATATATGATCTATATGTATAATTATACTGGAAACTTTGAAATGCAATTTATTAATTGCAGTCATAAATACAATGATGCTTTCATTGGTTCAATAAGACCTAATCAAATGATTATGCTTAATAAAAATGCATCTTACCGTATTTATGCATCATACAGTACATATCGAGAGTTTACAGATGTGGAAACTGTTAAAAAACGATTTAATCAATGGTGGCTTATCATCTTTGTTGGGATCATTATATTGGTTGTGATTGTTAAAGTATATAAGGTGATCATATGAAAAAGATATTATTCATTATTTTATTAATATGTACAATACAAATATCTTCTGCAACAGTATCTTATCATTATAATACAAATGGTACAGGTACATTTACCACAAAAAATGATGCGTTACAGTACGATCCTGATAGTCATGATGTGTATCTATACTGGACATTTTATATTCCTGAACAGTGTGAACAGGATAATGGTTTTTATCCTTATTGTGTGTACGCTTGCATTAATCGTAAACTACATAATGGAATCTGGACAAACTGGTATCATGGATATGATGATGGTGATTGTGGAAAATTATATGTAGAAAAATCATGGCAATATAATTATGCAACAAAAATTTTTACACAATATCATTATTGTGCAAGTTATCCTGATTATTATTTCACATTAGTAGTATCAGATATTCCTTTATCTGAATATCATGTACATGGAACTGCTTCTTGTGTAAATTTAATACAATTATATCAGAAAAATAATGATGATGAGTATCAATTAGTTAATCATTCAACATCAGAAGATTATAGTTTTAATATACGAGATCAACAAGAATATAAACTAGTTTTTGATAGCGGTCATGAATATGAGTTTATATGTAATGGTAGTGATGTACAATATGATTATGATGCATGTAATTATGGAATAATTAATTTATATGATAATTGTGCCAATCTACTAATAAATCCATTCATTGTTGTTTATAATCTTGATGATAATATGAATATTGTATATTCAGGTCATGATAATCCAGTAACATTTTTGCCTTCTAATGTTGATGAAAATGATGAATTAGATGTTGTATGGTCGACGTGGCAGGGGACGTTTCAGAAACGATGTTTTGCACAATTTGATCATCCCATTAATCTTTTTGATCAATCTATTTACTGGAATCTCGGAATTCATGTATGGGATGAGAACGTGTATCAATGTCCTGATGCTTTAGTAATTTACGATCAGGATTGTATAATCAATGGATATCCAAAAAGAAATGGTTTTAGTGATTCTGATGGATATGTAGAGTTTACACAATGCGAAAACGATAATGGAAATTTGACAGTGGATAAATCTGGATATAAATCATTAAATGTTGAAGTAGCCAATACTTTCGATGCACAAACGAAAAATTATGGTGTAAATGTATTTTTAGAATTAGATAATTCATCAGAAGAATCTAACTGGACTGCTGTAAATGATTCATGGAATGATACAAACATGACTGAAATACCTGAAGAAATGCCTGATGGAATTGAATATACAATGATGTTATATTTCCGTAATCCTGATGGACATAAAACATCTTGTATTTTAAACAATACTTCTTATGTGCGATGTTTTTATGGAATTAAGTATCCAGCACCTGTTAATATGAAATTAGATTTTGAACGATCCATTGATGGATTAGGCTATACTACTTTATGCTCTTATCCATATTCCATTGATAATAATTCGTGCGGATATTGGGAAATTAACAATTCTTATTTCTCTGATCCTGATTATATTTACAGAGCATACATTTATGACCAAACAGATAAACATATAGGAAAATATGCATATTTGTTTGTTTTTGCTGCTCCTGAAGAACAAAACTATACTGCTTTTGCCATATTTGATCCTGATAAACCCGTTATTGACTATAGAGAATATATAAAAGGTAGAGTATTCGGTAATGCTACATCAGGATCATTACCTAATCTTTCACTTGAATTATATGATGAAAATGATCTTATTGAATATTTCAATTACACACAATCCGATTTTGACAGTTACGGGTGGACATACTGGTCATTAGGATACAGTTATACATTACATCATAACTATACATTGTTATTAAAAAATGAAGATAGTACTATTGTATCTACTGCTTATGCTTATGCAGAAGACTTGAGAGGCAATAAATTAACAATTAAAGTTATTGATCCATCCAATAACCCATTAGACCATTCTTATATCTTTTTAAAGGATTATGGACGTATTCCAACAAATAACCAATATTATGGAACTTTTGAAGGATTAGCCAATCAAGATTATTATTATAAAGCTGAAAAAGGTGGATATCGTTCTACAGGATGGGAATTAACTACATTACAGGATGAAGATCAAATAGTTACATATACTCTTATTCCAGAATCTTTGGAAACCACTATTAGAATGGCTAAAACAGACGTAAAAGCATTGTATTATCCATTTATGTATATATTACTAATTATAATGCTTGTAGGAGGGTTAATACATGTATTTAACTAAAATAATTATTGTTATGCTATTGTTTTCATCAATAACATATGCTTATGATGAGGAAACAGGATTATCGAGTGATGAAATGTATTCTGTGATATTTGATTCATTCAATACATATAATGATATCAATAATCCCAAATGGTATAGCCCAATAACGGATTATCTGGTGAAGTTTGAAGCATACTTTACTGATAATGCTCCAACTGTGGAAATTCAAATCGTAGTAACAAAACTTACATGGAATTATAATTTACATGAATATGAAGATACAGATGCTGTGTATAATAATTATATAGAGTATAATTTACACGAAAACAGTACAGAAGTACCATTTTTAACTAATGATCCTGTAGCAGAATTTTTCCAAAACAATCCTGAAGAACTTGATTCTTTCATTACACCAGATCAAAACCTTGATCATCCTGATATTTTGAATGTAACTGTAGATATTGATGCCGAAGGTACGGAACTGGATAGAACCGCACAAGGATATGAAACAGTTACAAATGATAATTTAAACAGTATTAAAGGTGAAATGGGAATGGATCACGGGTTTTCGTTGACTGGAGAAGGTGGAGAAGGTGGATTAGGCGATATTTATGATGTGGTTTCCGGTGATGGAATAGCATCTAATGGTATGGATAGTACCTTTAAATCCCTGTTTTATGGGCTTATTCCAATCTTATTTATTCTTTCCGTATTAAATATGATTACAAAGGTGATCTAACTATGAAATCGATTTATATTATACTATTTCTGTTAATATGTTTTGTAAATACAGCATCAGCAGATTATACAGCAGATAATCAAACATTAACAATTCATGATGCCTGTGAAATTCAATACCATATTACAACCGATCAAACAATGTATGGTGGAAAAGAAAATATCGATACGGTTGTTTGTGATGATAACGTTACTGTAGTATCAGGATGGTTTAAAATATACACTACTAAAGCATTTTCTGCTGATTATACTTTCATGGTATATGTAAATGAAGAATGGGATAGTAGAGTAGTTACAATTAATCAAACGTGGCTTGATTCTTCTATAATTTCACGTACATTCAATCGTGAAGTTTTGATTGATGGGATATCACTTTACAGTTACAATACTACTATTTACAAGATATCTATCATTCCAAATCCAATTTACTTCTCTTTTTCATTAGAAGATCAACAAATACAATTTGGAAAGAAGATAATCAAAAATCAAACCCTTGCATTTACACAATTGAATTTAGATGATCAATATGAGTTTCTTAACACTTCAGGATATGATAGAAGTGTAACGATGAAGTTTAAAGCTATTGATCGTACAAGAAAAACTGGATTTGTTGTAAAAGGATTAACAGGTGCATTTCTAAACGTTATTGAAAAAATACCGTTCGTTGGTAAATCATTAAGGAATATGCTGTATTTACCTATGTTTTTCATACAAACTATTTTTAATTTCAGTTTTTCGTTTTTATCAATTATTGTAGATAATTGGTGGTATGCCTTGCTTACTCTTGAAATCTTCTGTAATTTCTCAGCAGCAAGAAAAGAAGGGTATGCGGATGTTATGGATGCATGGATCAGTACTCATGTTAAAATAATAAAATTTGTTTATGAACATATTATATTAAATGTCATCAATTTGATATTAAAAATTGTTGATGCAATAATACCGTAAAAGGAGTGATATAAAATGCATGAACTAATATTAAAAGATAATAATGGAAAAGTATATAAAGTAAGAAGCAATAATATAAGATATATAGTGCATGAAATGTTACGCTATATCATGTATAAATATCAAATAAGAGGACTGTAAATCATGAAAGGAATAACAATTGATGGAGAAAACATTAGTAAAAGCATAACTGCTATTATTGATGCAATACGGTATCGTAAATATGCAAAAGATGGATTTGTGACTGTAATATACATTAATAAAGAAAACAATCAGATACAAATTCGGGATGGAAAAATTGACAATGAAGGTATGCTACATCTAAAAGGTAGTGAAAAATCGACATTGGTTAATAAAGTATACATTCTACCTACTAAAAAGATTGTAACTAAGTGTTGCCTTGTAAAAGAAGATGTAAATGCTACAATTGATATTAATGTAAAAGATACATCTAAAATAACCCCTATACTGCTTGATAAGTACACAAAAACTAAATTAATGAGTGAATTAAAATCTTTCGATCTCGGACAGGTGATATTAGGCGCTTCAGTAGGTATTGTATTTGGTGCATGTCTCATGTTTGCCATGATGATGATGATGATGCAAGGGTGATCCGTATGGGAAAGGATGAAGAACCAAAAATTACAATTGCCGATCTTGTAGAAGCAATTAGTGATGTGGGTACAGAAGATTTACAACCTTCTACAGATATAGAATTAGCAAACAAAATAGTAGATAATTTATTTGATCAAGAAAACCTTAATATGATCACTGCTTTAACTAAGAAAGAGTTAAATGGTGTTTTAAAATTGCATTTACTTAATGAAATCATGTATCCAAATGTGAAAAATTCAATTATAAGTAAATTTTTATTTACATATAAATCATTAAAGATATCAGAAAACAGGCGTGGTAGATCAGAACTTATTAAAGCCATTTTAGGAACGAAAGAGACTGAAATGTCTCGTGGTGGAGTATTCAGGAAGTATATTGAATGAAACCAATAGAACTTTTAGCATCAATAGATGATGAAAACACACCAATTGTTGCTGTTTTAGGCATGTTA
>Ga0190315_1000762_pt1 | contig 14632 bp, 7 predicted proteins | sample 48701101_MG_FD_161673 | JGI IMG/M metagenome (GOLD analysis project Ga0190315, IMG submission 161673) | Hydrothermal vent sediment bacterial communities from Southern Trench, Guaymas Basin, Mexico - 4870-11-0-1_MG | ecosystem: Environmental > Aquatic > Marine > Hydrothermal vents > Sediment ...
TTCGCTTGGTTAGAAAAATGTCACAGACTTTGGAAAAATTGTGAACGCAAACTAGACACTTCTGCTCAAATGGTGGTTTTAGCCTTTATTTCTTTACTTCTAAAAAGATATTGAACAGGCTCTTATGTATCTGAGGTAGCAACTCAACTTTATAATTCAGTTATCAGGCTACGTGAACAAAAAGTATTTTCAGGACATCAAGATAGAATATATCACTCTACTTTTAGTCCTAATGGCAAATTCATATTGACAGCCTCGCTTGATGGTACTGCTAGATTATGGGATGTTAACAGTGGAAAACAAATTTTCATATTTCAAGGACATGAGGACTCTATTCGATATGCAGAGTTTAGTCCAGATGGTGAGTACATTGTTACTGCGTCTAATGACAAAACTGCTCGCTTGTGGAATGCTAACACTGGTAAGCAAATAACCGTTTTAAAAGGGCATGAAAATTCTGTTAGATACGCGACCTTTAGTCCTAATGGGCAATTTATAGTTACAACATCTGGCAGAATGTTATACAAAGATAAAAATAAATTAGAAGATAATACTGCGCGTCTATGGGAAGTAAACAGTGGCAAACAACTAAGCATATTAAAAGGACATACAGATATGGTTTGGAAGGCTGCTTTTAGTTCTGATAGTCAACGTATTGTTACCAGTTCAAGGGATAAAACAGCCAGATTATGGAATATTAATACTGGCAAACAATTAGCCGTATTGGAAGGTCATAAAAATGCTATTTGGTTTGCAACTTTTAGTCCCAATGATCAATATGTAGTTACGGTTTCTGGTAATAAGTATGGAGAAGAAACTTGGATACACAGAGAAAAAGATTACACTGCCCGTTTATGGGACGGTAATAGCGGTAAGCAAATTACTGTGTTAGAAGGGCATAAAAGTGATGTTTTTCATGCTGCCTTTAGTCCAGACAGTAAGCTTTTGGTAACGGCTTCTTTTGATCATACTGCACGTCTTTGGAATGTTGAAAAGAGTGAACTGATAACTGTTTTAGAAGGACACACGGGAGAAATTTACCACATAGCATTTAGTCCTGATGGTCAACATATTATGACTACATCCAGAGATGGCACTGTTCGATTATGGAGTATCAATGATGGTAAACAAGTAGCTGTTTTAGTAGGACATAAAGGTTTGATTTATCAAGCTGCTTTCAGTCCAGATGGTAAATATATAGTAACAGCTGGGGAAAATGATGATAAGACTGCTCGATTATGGAATTTGGCAACCAACAATCAACTTACTGTGTTATTATCAGACGATGAAAATTTTAATGATGTTGGTATTAGCCAAAATGGTCACCGTCTAGTCACGGTTATTCGTAATCGTATTCACGATAAATACTTTATACATTTATGGGATATTGATAGTAAAAAACAAATTGTTATGTTGGGAGAAAAAAACGGAGATCCAAAATTTAAAGGATTTGTTTTTAGCCCAAATGGACAACTTATACTTACAATATCTAACAATGATGGTAAAACCGAATCTTCTGTTCAATTATGGGATGCAAATAGTGGTAAACAACTAGCTTTGTTGACAGGACATGAAAGTTTTATTCGATGGGCAGATTTCAGTCCTAACGGTCAACGTGTTATCACCGCATCTTGGGATGGAACGGCTCGTCTATGGGGTGTCAATAGTGGTAAACAACTATCAGTATTTGTAACTCATGAAGAATATGCTGATTACGTGGTTTTTAGTCCAAATGGTCAACAAATTGTAACAGTATCAAGCTTAGGTTATAGTTACAAGAAAAAGAGTTTCATTGAATTGTGGGATGTTAATAGTGGTAAACAACTCGCAATATTTGAAAGTCAAGAAAATGTTGATTATGCGATTTTTAGCCCTGATGGTCAACGTATCGCAACAATATCAGAACCAAACTTTGAGAACGAGGATAACTATATTAATTCCATTGAATTATGGGACATTAAAAGCGGTAAACAACTTGTTTTAAAGAAAAATAAATATTATAAACATTTAGCTTTTAGTCCTAATGGCCAACAATTGATTGCAAGTTTTTATTCAAATGACGATTATAACAATGTCCGCTTATGGGATGCTAATAATGGAAAACAACTCTTCTCAATAAAAAAAAGACGGTCTTTTGTTAATCATGCTATATTTAGTTCTAATAGTCAAAATGTAATTATACCAGATAGTTATAATGCACAATTATGGAATATATCAACAGGCAAACCTATCTATACCATGCAAGGACATAAAAATTTCATAAAAGGAATGATTTTGACTCCTGATGGTAAATATATTGTTACGATATCAAGTGATGGTACAGCACGTATTTGGCCAGTTTTTTCCAATGCTCAAAAATTAATTGACTATGCTAATCAAATTGTTCCGCGTTGTTTAACACCTGAACAACGCAAACAATTCTTTTTAGCACCCGATCCTAGTCATGCACTAATAGAAGAGGGAGGAAATTTAGCACAAGCAGGTGAAATTGAAAAAGCCACTGAAAAGTTTAAAGAAGCACAAAAAATTGCTCCTTGCCATAAGCTTTTCCCAGAAAATAAGGCACGAGAAATAGCCGTTACGTTCCTGATTGAAAAAGGCAAAGCACTCGCCAAAGAAGGTGAAATTAAAGAAGCTGCTGAACAGTTCAAACAAGCGCAAAAGGTGGATGGGCGGTTTAAGTTTGGGGATATTGAGGATTATGCCAAGAGTTTTGAACAATATTAGCAGAATAATTGGGGTCAGAGTAAAATTAAAATAAGAGGAAACTGTCGTAATTAATGTGACTCTGACCCCAATTATTCTATGGAATAGTAATAATCCGGCATATCCTCGGGGTCATCCCCAAGATGGACTGTCCTCCTAAAATCTTCAAAGTCCATTTCTTCATCCGGTAAATCAGAAACCACTCCATCCGGATATCCATCCCTATAAATCCAAAACCGGTATTCTTTGTTGTTGCGATTAATCACATCCACTTGCGCTCGTGTACTCAAGTTGTCTTTTCCTAAACTAAATGGGTTGATTCAAACGCGACCATAATCATCGTCGAAACGTTCAATGTCATCTTCGCCGAAATAGTCGCCCCGTTGCAGTTCAATGAAACGCAATTCTGTCGTTCCTGGGTTAGCAACCCGATGGCGGGTTTTTTTCAAGATATCCAAAGACTCGCCGACCCCTAAGCGCATTGTTTTGTCGCCTAAGGTAACCTCCGCCTGACCTTCCAAAATATACCAATGCTCGGTACGTCGCTGATGTCGCTGCAAGCTCAAACGCTCATTTGGCATGACGACGATCTCCTTGGCCTTGTAGCCGGCTTGATCGGCCAAAACCCGATAATAGCCCCAAGGCTTTCTTTCCTCCCTCTGAGTCTGATTCATGATTTGTTGGTAAACCTCAATATATTGTTCTGTCATACGATCAATGGTGAAGTCCCGTTCCACCCTGCGACGACATTCAGCGCGATCAATTTCTCCAATCCGGGTGACTGCTTTGATGGCTTCTTCTTTTGTCTTGACCAAAAAACCGTTCTTCCCGTCTTCGATCAATTCGGGCATGCTTCCTCGGTTAAAGGCAATCACGGGGGTGCCGCAAGCCATGGACTCGATCACGGAGAGGCCAAAGGGCTCGTCGAATTGGATCAGGTGCAGCAAAGCTGAAGCCTTGCCAAGTAGTTGATTGCGCTGCGCGGGGCCGACGCTGCCCAGATAAACCGCTTGTTGCTCATCCAACAGTGGTTCGACGTATTGGCGAAAATAGTCCTCGTCTTGGATGATCCCAGCGAGAATGAGTTTTTTCCGACAAGCTTTGGCTACTTCCAAGGCTTCCTTAGCTCCTTTATCAGGGTGGATACGCCCGAAAAAGAGGAGGGTATCATCCGGCTCGGACTGAAATTCAAATTGTTTGAGGTCAATGCCGTGATGGATGGTTCGGATATAGTCCAATTCCGAGGCGCGATCTGCATCGCTGATCGAAACGTAGAAAGTCTTCCCATTGTATTTTTTATAAACGGGCAAAATTTTAGGAGAAGAAAAACCGTGGATCGTCGTGAGCATTGGCGTGTCAACCAAGCCAGAATAGCTTAGGGGCAGGAAGTCGAACTGGTTGTGAATGATGTCGAACTGATCGGCTCGCTCGAACAGTTCAGAAATATGTAGGCACTCCCATACCTTGGGTAAGATGCTGGGGTCTTCCTCATAACCCTGGGCGCAGACGGCATGCAGACTGCCGCTGGTTTGGGAATCCCCGGTAGCAAAGAGGGTAACCTTATGACCGCAGGAAACTAAACCCTCGGTCAAAAGGGAAGTGACGCTTTCCCAAGGGCCATAATGTTTAGGCGGGGCACGCCAAGCAATCGGTGATAACATAGCAATACGCATAATGTTTCCTTCTTTAAGTTAGGTTAGAGGTTTGGTAGTGGGTTGTTTTAAAATGACATCGGCATTGAGTTTTTGAATGGTGATTAAGGAAAGTAACCAAGCCAAAGATGACTCGGCACCTTCATTTTGATTGATTCCATTGGCCAAAAGTCCATCGCGACAACCGCCCGTTTTTGGATCGTAGAGGGGCATATTCAGGTCGTTATCTCCAAGAAACCAGTTGAAACAGTTGACCGCACTTTCGATCCAGTTGAGATCGCGGGTGACGTTATAAGCCTCAACACAGGCATCAATCATGGTGTTCGCCTCAATCGGTTGCTGGTCGAAGCGGGCCATGGTGCCCCCTTTCGGATACCAGCCGTTGTTTCCCACCGGCGTGAAGTGTCCGTCGGTGGTCTGGATTTTGAGCAACCACTTGAGGGAACGTAGCCCCATTTCAATCATGTCTTCGCGCTGCATCGATTGGCCGGAAAGCAACAGAGCTTGAGGTATGCTGCCGTTGCTATAGGTGACGGTGTTTTCCAGCCAAGGCCAGTCCTCAGTGGCTTGGTCAGTGAATGGTTGGAGAAGTTTATCCGCTAGGACATCTCGAACTCGGCGGACCTCGCTATCACCGGAAAACTGGGTGAGATAGGCATGTATTCCCACAATGGCGAAGGCCGTCGCACGAGGTGCAACCCATTTTTCAAGGCAGCCGATAGACTGGGTAAAAAGCTTGGTTGCCATGGCCAGTTGTCCTGGATTATCCAAAACGGCTATTGACCGGCCCAGCCCTAAAACGGCTCTACCGTGAGAGTCTTCTGAGCCGATTTCCTCAAGCCATTGCCGTGAATAGTTCATGAAGTTGCGAAACCGTCCTGTTTCTGTATTGAAAGCATGGTGAAGAAAGCTTAAATAGCGGCTGCTTAGGGATTCAAACCAAGCGATATTGTTAACGAGGTATTTTTTCCTCATGACGGCAACCACCAAGGCTCTGGCATTGTCGTCGGTGCAATAACCATGATCGAGGTTGGGTATCGTATAGATGGCATGCTGAAAAATGCCCGTATCATCGGTCATGGTTTTCAGGTGATCTAGCTTGATGGGCGGGATGTCGAATTTAGTGATAGCGATGACATCATGCTTGTATAGATGGTAGGGGCGCGGGTTTTGGGCTCTTTGGGCCCTTACGTCGCTGAATACTTGGAAATATTGCCGGGCGACTTCCTTCCAGATCGCCTCACGACAAAAGGTATAGGCCTTTTTGCGCAACCCATGCCGCTCCGTTTCATTGTCCAGCAAGTCGATGATTTGCTCGGCCATGGCATCGGGATTATTAAAGGGCACGATTCTGCCTCTGCCCTCGTCGAGCATCTCGCTAGCATACCAATAGGGTGTCGAAATAACCGCTTTGCCGGTTCCCATTGCATAAGCAAGCGTACCAGAGGTGATCTGGGCTTCATCAAGATAGGGGGTGATGTAGATATCAGCGACCCCTAAAAATTCATAAAGTGCCTCTTGTTCGACAAAACGGTTTTGGAAAATAACATGATCGCTCAGGCCAAGCTTACGCACCAACTGCTGGAGGCCGATGCGGTATTCTTCGCCCTGGGCCTTTAAGATATGGGGGTGAGTGGCACCCAAGATGATATAAGCAACATCCGGGTGTTTTTGCACAACTTTCGGTAAAGCTTGCAAAACCGTCTCAATCCCTTTGGTGGGCGAAAGCAAACCAAAGGTGAGCAGCACCTTTTTTCCTTCTACGGCGAACTTTTCTTTGTAGAAATTGGGATCAACAAAGGGTAGGTCCGGAATCCCATGGTGGATAAAAACGATCTTTTCTGTTGGCACCCCATAGACATCTTGGAGTATATTAAAGGCCTTGTGACTCATGACGATCAATTTGTCTGATAGACCTACGAGCCTAAGCATTACTTCACGATAATCGGGCTTGGGATCCTTGAGAACCGTATGCAGGGTAGTGACAATTGGCATCCGAAGCTCTCCCAGCAGCTTGATCAAATGGCTGCCGGCCGCGCCGCCGAAAATCCCGAATTCGTGCTGAACGCTGACGATATCCGCTTGGCTGATGTTCATGAACTGGGCGGCGACGCTATACTCGGATAAGATGTTTTGGTTGATCTCGAAGCGGACTTTCTCTGGATAGATATATCCCTCTGGCTGGTCGTTCATTACGACGCTCCAACTGTTGATTTCTGGCGCTTCGCTAGTCAACGCGGATATCAGATCGGTCGTGAAGGTCGCAATGCCGCACTGGCGGGGCAAATAGTTGCCTATAACTGCAACAGAATTAATCCCTTCGTAGTATTTTTTCAATAAAGATTTCATAGCTGTTTCCTATATTTAAAAGTATCTATAGATTTTCAGATAAATAACTTCACAATGGGCAGATACTTATGTCTGCCCCTAGAATACGTGACATAAATAAACAGATTCACGTAAGGGCTCTCCTTTAGTGTTCGCCCGATTTGTGAAATGATTTCATTAAAAATGCCCTCCAAAAAATTTGTTACAATAATGTTTTTAATGACTAGACTCAAGCCCACCCAAAAACAGTATCTCTTTCGCACAACCACTCTTGAAATAATCGGACTAAACAATGAATGCGGTTATGCCACCAACCAACAGATGAAACATGACTTTTAAAATATCCGTTGGTAAAGAGAATAGATTAAGTGGCTTAGGAATTTCAAAAAAGGGTAATTGTGCAAATTCAAAGCGAGCGTAGGTAGAGGAACGCAACTTCATTACCCGAAGGTTTAAGCCACCGTTCATAAAGCAATTCAAAAAAGGGGGCACATTCCCATTTTCAAAGTAAAGACGTTATCACACTGAATTTATGAGCTATTTTTCTATGAGGCAATAGCCATATTATGCTTTAAAATCAATTTATTACGAAGTTATTGACAAAAAGATCGTTCTCAGTTTTCACTTTTTCAGATGATAAGTACGACGATTTTTCTCAGTTTCTGTGTTGGCTATGTTAGCTGAATTATTGATTTAAATCTTCCATTGAGTCCAAAATTTGGGGAACTATTACTTTATAATAGGTGATATTTAACGTGGTGCGAATAACGAAATTAAAAATAATTTAAAAAAAAACATAGCGAAACGATAATATTTTTGCTGTTTTTAACTATTTTTATTTTAAATAATAATAAGTTATAAATATAAGCCATTTATATTCCGCTCATTATTGGAAATAAGATAATTTATGACTTTATAACCCTATAATATATATTATTATATAACAATGGAGGTTAATTTTTTATTTAAAAGGGAAAAATGAATTTGAAATCTTCCCTCATAATTTTTCTTTCATGAGTAAATCAAGTCAAAATTAGAATTGCAGCATCAATCTTGACAAGTTTAATCAGTGTCAAAACTATTGCTATAATAAATCAATTTATCCATTATCTGTTATTAACCACCCATTATGACAATGTCTATTATTCGCTTATTTGATCACCTCATTTCTAAACTGTCTCGAAAAATTCCGCTCCGAACCGTCATTATTGTGCCGTTTGTCATACAAATTTTTGCGGTAGTGGGATTGACTGGATGGCTTTCATTTAAAAATGGACAAAAGGCGGTTGATGATCTTGCTACCCAGTTACGCAGTGAAGTGGCGACTCGAATTCATCAGCATCTTAAAACCCATACGACGATGCCACATCGGGCTAATCAAATTAATGCCAATGCCATTCGTCTCGGTCAATTGAATTTAGAAGATACCCCAGCCCTAGAACGCCATTTATGGAAACAGATACAACAGTTTGATACGGTGAGTTACGTCGGTATTGGCACTGAAAAGGGCAGCTATGTTGGAGCGCAATTGCTTGATAATGGCGCTACCCTTGTCGAAATTTTAGATCAATCCACAGGAAATCAGCTCGAAATATGGGAAACTGATAATGCGGCTACTCATACCAAACTGAGAGAAACGTTACCAAACTACGCGCATCAAGATCAAGCTTGGTACGCGAAAGCGGTGACAGAAACTAAGCCGGTTTGGAGCCAAGCTTATTTTTCCAGTCGACGTACCACACTTTCGGTTAATCAGCCCATCTACAATGATCAGGGCCATCTATTGGCCGTTGCAACGGCTGATATCAGTGCTTTAGAAATGAGTCAATTTCTGCGTGACTTGAAAATTGCTCAAACGGGACAGTCTTTTATTCTTGAACGTGAAGGTTTCATGGTAGCGACTTCGACGACTGAAAAACCGTATCGCAACGTCAAGCTGGCAGAGCTTCAAAACGTCGCGCCAGCATTCAAAGGCGTTGCATCGCAACACTTAAAAAAAGCAGAGCCTTTTATTAAAGCAACAGAAAGTCGTAATGCTTTGACTCGCGCCACGGCACAGTATTTAACACAATACTTTGGGAACTTGGCCCTGATTAAGTCTATAAAAAACCTTGAGTTTTTAGAAAATAGCAAGCGCTATTTTCTCCAAGTGAAGCCATTTAAAGATAATTTAGGGCTAGATTGGCTGATTGTGGTTGTTGTGCCTGAAACGGATTTCATGGGGCATATTGAGGCCAATATGTATTACATTATTTTATTGTGTCTGGCCGCTTTGGCTATCACGATTTTGGTGGGTATTTTTACGGCTCAATGGCTTATCCAACCGATTTTACGTTTAAATACGACGGCTAAGGCCCTTGCGAAGGGTGAATGGCAGCAAATGGTTGAAGTGGAACGTCAAGATGAAATAGGAGAGTTGGCTAAATCATTCAGTCGTATGGCGAAGCAATTGCAAGAATTTTTTACCACTTTAGAAACCAAAAATGCGGATTTACAACGCCTAGATAAACTCAAGGATGAATTTTTGGCCAATACTTCTCATGAATTACGCACCCCTCTGAATGGCATGATTGGTATTGCTGAATCCCTGATTGACGGCGCTACTGGACACCTCTCTTCTAAAACGTGTTATGAATTGTCGATGATTGTTGCCAGTGGGCGACGTTTGTCTAACTTGGTTAATGATATCCTTGATTTTTCTAAACAGAAACACAAACAGATTGCATTGCAACTCAAACCGGTTAATATGCAAGAAATTGCTGAGGTTGTGCTGAGGTTCTGCCAACCGTTGATTGGGAACAAAGATTTACAACTCAAAAACGAAATTCCCCCTGATCTGCCTCTCGCTTATGCTGATGAGAATCGCGTACAACAGATTTTGCACAACTTGGTTAATAATGCGATTAAGTTTACTGAAAGAGGTTTGATTAAAATTTCAGCAGAAGTCAGTCTCAATCATCAGTTGTCAATGAAGCCTCATTCTGGTTCTCCCCCTTCCGTTCCAGATTTAGCTAAACAGGAAAACGATTTACTGTTCACGGTTTCTGATACCGGCATGGGCATTGCTTCCGATAAAACCGCACAACTCTTTAAATCGTTTGAACAAATAACCGGTACGACGATAGCACACGGCAATACGGCTTTAGGTTTAGTCATTACTAAACAATTAGTGGCATTGCATGGTGGTGACATTTGTGTCGAATCAACTGTTGGTGTCGGAACACGGTTTATGTTTACCCTACCAATTGCCAGTGAGCAGTTATCCGTCTTCAGTGAACAATTATCGGTCTTCAGTGAAAGTGCTCCTTTGAAAAAGGAGAGTCGGGGAGATTTGGATTATGATTTAGATTTGGATGAACAAGGCAGCCATACAATCCTCGTTGTCGATGATGATCCGGTGAATCTTCACGTTTTGGCGAACCATCTTTCTTTGTACAATTATACGATCATTGAAGCCTCATCAGGTCAGGAAGCGCTGACGAGTCTTGAACAGGGGATAACACCTGATTTAATTTTGCTTGATGTGATGATGCCGAAAATGACGGGTTATGAAGTCACGCAAAAAATTCGAGAAACTTGGGAAGCGATTGAATTACCTATTTTGTTGTTGACCGCTAAAAATCAAGTGGCCGATTTGGTAATCGGATTAGAAGTGGGGGCTAATGATTATCTGGTTAAACCGATTTCAAAAAGTGAACTGCTTGCCCGCATTAAAACTCATTTACATATCAAGCAACTGAAAGCGAAAACGCTACGTCTCGCTATTGAAAGTGAAAGAAGGTTGAATCAATTCCTAGAGGCCGTACCCGTGGGTGTTTTTGTAACCGATGCTAACGGTCATCCTTACTATGCTAATCAAAGGGCGCAGCAATTACTGGGTAAAGGTATTGTGTCGGAAGCCCAGGCTGAACAATTAGCGTCTACTTATCAAATTTATACGGCGGGTACTTCACAACTGTATTCTAATGTTCGCCAGCCGGCGGTACTCGCTTTGCAAGGCAAAAGCGTGACAGTCGATGATATGGAAATTCATGGGCAAAACACGATTATTCCTATAGAAGCTTGGGGAACACCTATATTTGACGAAAAAGGCAATGTGACTTATGCCATGATGGCCTTTCAAGACATTACTGAACGTAAACAGGCTGAAGCGGAACGGGAACAATTTAATCAGCAATTGATCAAGCTGAATAAAGAGTTGGAAGACTACTCGCACACGTTAGAAGAAAAAGTCGAAGAACGCACCTATAAACTCAAGGAAAGTGAAGCCATTTTAGCAGATGCTCAGCGTATGGCACTGGTGGGAAGTTGGGTTTGGGATATAAAAACCAATATTGTACTACGCTCAGCGCAAGACTGTCGTAATTTTAAACAGGAAGAGGAAGGGTATACGCCATCTTATGAAACGTTTATTAAGCGTATTCACCCAGATGATCAGCTTATGATTCATTCTCTATTGGAAAGAAGCCTGAAAAAGGAACATACCGCTGAATTTGAATTTCGGGTGATTTGGCCTGACGGCCAAATCCGGACTATGCGTTCACAAACAGAGTTAGAATGTTCGCCATCAGGCACCCCGCATCGCATAAAAGGATTTACTCAAGACATTACTGAACGCAAAGAGGCTGAGATCAAATTACAAGAAGCGAAAAAAGCGGCAGAAGAGGCCTTACAACAATTACAAGCTACCCAACAGCATTTGGTTGAAACCGAAAAAATGGCGGCACTCGGCAATCTCGTAGCGGGCGTTGCCCATGAAATCAATACCCCTATTGGCATTGGCGTGACCGCCGCCTCTCGACTGGATACGCTCACCAAAGAACTGGCTGAATTATATGAGGCCAGCAAGATGAAACGATCCGATTTAGAAAAATATTTAAAATCGACCCGACAAGGTAGTGATCTCATCCTGAAAAACTTGAGCCGTGCTGCGGAATTGATTCAAAGCTTTAAACAAGTTGCGGTCGATCAAGCAGGAGAACAGAAACGCACTTTTGATCTGAAAGAATATATCCATGAAATTTGGACGACCTTACGACCGGAATTTAAACGCACGCAACATCAGGTTTCAATTGAATGTGATGCTGATATCATACTTTCCAGTTACCCTGGTATTTTCTCTCAGATTTTTACGAATTTTATGATGAATTCTTTGATACACGGATTCAAAGACAAGCCAGATGGACAAATTCTGATTACGGCTCAAAAGGATCAGAAGAATAACTTGATTTTGCGTTACTCAGATAATGGTAAAGGGATTTCTCCTAAAATTATCAACAAGATTTTTGATCCCTTTTTTACCACGAACCGTCAAGGCGGCGGCAGCGGTTTAGGATTACATATTGTTTTTAACTTGGTTACCCATAAACTCAAGGGGACAATCCAATGTCACAGTGTTGAAGGTGAAAGTATCCTCTTTATTATTCAGATTCCAATATCCTTGTCGGATGGGTAATATGATATATAGCCTTTCCCGATTGAATGAACCGAAGGTCGGCTACGCTAAGTACAAATTTTTGATTTTAGTGCAAAATTTATTTTGCCGTGGCGCAATTTTCGTTCCAAATTGATTTTGCGGCCGGATTGATTTTCGTTCAAAATTGATTTTGCGGCCGGATTGATTTTCGTTCAAAATTGATTTTGCGGTTCGATTTTCTTAATATAACTGTACGTCATGAGATCGGGAAACGCTATATCAACCCAAAACCCCATTGTATCTCCCACCCCTTTTTTCCCTCTCGTGCCACAAATCCATCCGCAATCCCAATATTCGGAATGGCTAACAAGGTATTTTCTAAATAAATCAATGGCATAAATGGACGTTGCCAAGGGGGTAAGTGAGCGGCTTGCAATAATTTTTTCACAACACGCTGATGTCCATGCCAATGAAACGTTTCGCCACCTTGACGAAAACGGATTTGCAAGCTTGTTCCAGCGGGTAAAGCTAATCCTTGCCCTTCTATTTCAGTTGCTTTCAATTCGCCCCAAGGTAAACGTAGCGGTTGTGACAGTTGCCAAGTCAGAGCGTATGAGGCTTCTGGCACTTCTGGCACTTTTGGCATGGCAAATAAGTGATGACGATAACGACGTACTTCAGCGCCGGGCCAGCGAACCAGGGGTTGACGATCTGCTTTAGCCGTGAGTAGGTTATTGAGAATCTGTTGTAATTGTACGCTGGAAGGAAGCGGTAAACCGCGTTTTTTAATCCAAAATCGTAACACATTGCGCTGTCGTGCTGGGCTTAAGCGAGACAAAGCGGGTAATAGCAGGGCACCTTGTTCCTGACAAACGCGCCAATCGGCCTCTGCCACAGTTTGCACTAACTCATCGGCTTCAGCTTGATGGCGAGCGACACGACTCAATATGTGATTCACACTCGGCCACCGCTGTTGTAAAACGGGCATGATTTGATGGCGTATAAAATTGCGGTCAAATCGGGTATCGGCATTACTGCTGTCTTCTATCCAGTGTAAATTCGCTTTGAGGGCGTAATCGTATAATTCTGCGCGAGAATAATTTAAGAAAGGGCGAAGCAACCAACCTGGCCCTAAACGACTGATTTGTGGCATAGCGGCTAATCCGGCAACGCCGGCACCACGCAGTAATTGTAGTAATACGGTTTCAGCTTGATCATCAGCATGTTGGGCCGTTAAGACGATATCGTTTGAACCGATTAATTGGGTAATGGCTTCATAACGTGCGGTGCGCGCATTGGCTTCAAGGCTTTCTCTAGGGGCAACGCGGACGTTGACTCGTATCACTTCACAGGGTATGGCTAACGCTTCAGAGATTTGTTGACAATGTTGAGCCCAGTGATCGGCCTCTTTTTGTAAACCGTGATGAATATGGACGGCGCGTAATCTGTTTGAATGGTTTTTGAGCCAAGTATTAGAGGTGTCATCGCAACTGTGTGCTAAGGTATGTAATAAGAGATGCGAATCCAAACCTCCACTATAGGCTACCCATAAATATTGGGGGGAGGGTTGTAATGTTTCAATGAGATCAAATATTGCTTTGGAAAAAGGGGGGTTTGACATTAAACTTTTCATTTTTTGTAGCGTGATATAACTATAGCGTTTCCCGATCTCATGACGTACAGTTATATCAAGAAAATCGAACCGCAAAATAAATTTGGAACGAAAAGAAGGCCGCAAAATAAATTTGGAACGAAAAGAAGGCCGCAAAATAAATTTGGAACGATAATGATTTGTACTTAGCGTAGCCGACCTTCGGTTCATTCAATCGGGAAACGCTATACAAGGATTGTTTAATCGATGCGGATTAGATTGTGCCAAGCCTAATATAGCGTTTCCCTTTTGCGTGAACCGAAGGTCGGCTACGCTAAATACATTAATTTGTAGGGGCAAGCCCACGCGCGAGCCCTCTTTTGTATTTAAGCCAATCGAAAAATGCTATAAACGAAAAGTGCCATCAAGAAATGAATGAGATTGAGATTGATGAGCTCATTAAATGGCAAAGACTTATCCTTTATTATAACTAATCCTTGTAGTTATCGTATTTTCAAAAAGGACTTGACTTATTAAAAATATCTGCCTATTTTTTCAAAAAGTGAGAGATAGGCATAATGTGGGGCCACTGATGTCACAGATAACACATTAACTATTAACCCTTATTGTTAAAGGGCAGGTTCTTAGGTTAAACTTAGAACTCCCCAAATTTTTATAAAAAAGACTTGACCTTTCAACCACGGGAATAGGTGACTTTGGATCGTTAACCAATAATTTGATAAGCTTTCTTTCCGTTTTTCCATTATATTATCTTGTTTATTTTATGATTTTTTTAATAATATCATATTAACTAATTTGGGTGCAGTCACTTTACTACGACAAAGATCGTAATATTTCTGGTAAGTTAGAAAATTTGGCCAAATGATTTCTTTGATACTCTTGATGGAGGTGATAATTCCAATACTCATCAAGATCCTG
>Ga0190315_1000764_pt1 | contig 14630 bp, 15 predicted proteins | sample 48701101_MG_FD_161673 | JGI IMG/M metagenome (GOLD analysis project Ga0190315, IMG submission 161673) | Hydrothermal vent sediment bacterial communities from Southern Trench, Guaymas Basin, Mexico - 4870-11-0-1_MG | ecosystem: Environmental > Aquatic > Marine > Hydrothermal vents > Sediment ...
GTTGAAACCGATAATAAGCTAAAGTATTTCGCTTCTGTCTCTACGCAGGAAGGAAGGATCCATGTGCCTCTGCTCGGTCAGAGATATCAGTATAAATATCTTAAGAAGGTTTTAGATGGTGAGTTCGAGTTAGGCATAGCAGAACTTCATCACATAGAGGATAACTTTTATCTCTACTTCACGATTAAGAAAGAGGTTGAGATTCCTACTCCCAACAGGTCGTTTACCCCCGTTGCTATAGACTTAGGCCTGGTAAATCTGGCGGTTTCAGTGACTCCGTCAGCTATCAGATTCTTCAACGGGAGGCGAGTACAGCACAAGAGAGAAGAATACGCAAAGGTGAGACGAAGTCTTGGCAAGAGGAAAAAACTGAAGAAGATCAGGGAAATGCGGGGAAAGGAGCAGAGATATATACGGGATATAAATCATAAGATAAGCTCTGCCATAATAGAACAGGCAAGGAAGGTAGAAAATCCAGTAATAGTGCTAGAGAACCTGAAGAATATCAGGGAAAAGATAAACTTCGGTAAGAAAATGAACAGAAGACTGCACAACTGGAACTTCAGACAACTTCAGGACTTCATCCAGTACAAAGCAGAGTGGAATGGCATTCCAGTAGTCTACTTAGATGCAAGATACACCAGCAGGACATGTCCGAAGTGTGGCGATGCTCTAAAATCAAACAGAAAGAGGGAAAAACATATCTATAAGTGCCACTACTGTGGCTATCAACTAAATGACGACCTGATAGGTGCGATCAACCTTTCAAGAAACTTCTACAACAGCATGTCTGCTGTAGAAGGGGCTGCCGTGAATCCAGCCCTTAACCAGAGCAAGTGGACAGCAACACCTCTGCATTGTGAGGTTAACCAACCAGTGCAAGACTCTGGAAGCCACCTATTTCAATAGGTGGTAGTTCACAAATTTCATAAAATCCCATCTTCCCTCAAAGCACCCAAAAGTTTCAGTACAGAATAGGAGGCCCTGGTTATGCCCATGCTCCTCTTCTCGGTATCTGTACCCACTAAGTAAATCCCATCTAATGGAGATCTTACATCTGCAAATTCTGTGGTTATAGTCCAAGCTGCCTTTTCTGGGATCAGGGTCTGATAGTGAATCATCTCCACCTTATTTTCAATATGGGGCATGATTTCAAATATAGCATTCAGGGCTTTTTTCTTTTCTCTTTCTAAATTAAAATTATTGGGGAGCCTGAATGCGAAGCCCACTAATTGCTTCCCTCTTGGAGCTAAAGAAGGATCATAATTGGAAACTGGAACTACCCATGTATATGGATCAGAATCCACCCATATCTCTGAACCTTCCCTTCCGAATATGTGCTCATTTAAACCCAGCCAGATGGTAAGGGCGTTAGTCCGAGGTAATTTCCTCAGGGATTGTTTATAATTACTTGATAGGTTTTCTGTCAATTTGGGAAGGTCGGATGCGAAACCGGAGTAGATCAATGTAGAGTATTCATATTCATCTTTTGTGGTTTCTATCCTCTTCTCTTCAGAATGAATCCTCAGGACTTGCTCATTGGTTTTAATTTCAATCTTATTTTTAGGCATGGAGGATATTATCGCTGTGATCAAAGATTGAAGGCCACCCTTGGGATATACCTGGTCTAGTGCACCCTCCTTCATCAAGATGTTATAGAGTTTATCTAATACACCATTAGATCTGCTCTTGTAGTGCTCACTGTCCAGAAATCTCGCCACTGGGGTCTCATCCATGGAAGTGCCTGTCATGAAATAAGATATGCAATTTAGAAATCTTAGTGTAGATTCACTTAATCCATTCCCAACCAATTCCCCAACAGATCTCCTTGATAGGTCCTCTCCAGAATTGAAGATATAGGATATACTGAATAGGGTCTTCATTAGATAAAGACGATCCATCTGTGGGATTAGATCGAATGTAAACCAACCCTTAAGATTCCAGGGAAAAGCCCTCACCTTGTTGTTAAGCCTCACATAATATCTACCATGAGGAATAAAATTGGGAATGACATCAAAATATCTGTGCATTAATTCTTTCAAAGGACCGTGCTCCAACCTGGTAATAATATGTGGTCCCGTATCCACCTGATATCCTTCTACCATATATGATCTACACATCCCTCCTATTTCACTTTCTCTTTCCAGAACCAGAACACTTTTCCCTTCCTTTGACAATGCTAATGCCGTCAAGAGACCACTAATTCCAGCTCCCACAACGATAACATCCCTTTGTTTCATTTTCACAATAAAAATAACATTATGGCAATAATTCCAAATATAGATTCTATTCCAATTAAAATCAAAACCAGGCCCTTTTCTGTAATCCCTCCACTGACTTTCATTATCCACTGGCAGAAGCCCACGGGGTTTTTTCTACAAACTAATTTTCCACAGTCTTGCTCCCCCCACCAGTTCCTACTCGGAAATCCATTCTTGGCTTTAATGAAGAAATCAATTGCATAGGGGATTATTACGATGACGCCCGCCATCTCAAAATTTCCAATTATCACCGAAGCCGATATCACCGCTCCAATGCTCAATGTTCCCAGATCGCCAATTAGAACCTTGGCTGGATACCAATTATAATAAAGAAAGGCCAATAAGGCTCCACACATTGATATCAGGATGATGGCAGATTCGATTCTCCCAATACCCAAAGCGATAACCCCTAAAGAGAAGCAGGCAACACTTCCCATTCCCGCTTCCAAGCCATTAAATCCAGCCAGCATATTGGTTACATTGGATGCACCCGTTATACCAATGGGTATTAGGATCAATGTATAGAGAATTCCAAAATGAACCGGCTCATTAATAAATGGGATGATCATGGTAGTCTTACCTGCTTTTACTGCTATTAGGGGAAGGGCAGCAAACAGGGGCAGAGCAGCTTTAATAGCCTGATGCATGGCAAATAGATCGTCAAATATACCAATTAGGGCCATTAGCATGATTGTAGAAAAGGCGGCGAGAATAAATCTAAGATGGAATTCCTCATTAAAGAATCCAAAGAATGTAGATAGGGCAATCGCCAGTAACACGCCAGCACTCAGACCAAAGATTACTGCAAAACCACCCATCTCGGGTATCTCCGGTTTATTTGGCTTGTTCATATCTCTTCCAATGATATTCGCCCTTTTTAACTTTGGTATTATCCAGGGTGTCAATAAAAAGGTTGTGAGAAATGAAACCAGGAATATGGAGATAAAGGCATACATTTTAGATTATATTTAGATTATTTATCTTTTTGAATCTATAATAATAACTCTAATAAAAAAGCGGCCGTAGTGTAGCCTGGTTATCACTCGAGCTTGCCAAACAAACACTTTTCTTTTTAGAAAAAAGAAAAGTGTTTGTATCCCCAAAAGAAAAAAACTGGTGCAAAGAGCTTGTGACTCGGGTTCGAATCCCGACGGCCGCATATAATAATAGATTCTTGTCTGTCATCAGTAATGAGTCTTCGGTTTTGAGTTCTGGGAACAATAATGGCTATTATATAGCTTTGAAGAATATTCTTAATTCTACAAACGAAAAAAATAAAGCCATAATCTATGAATTTCTCGAAAAAGAATGTAATAGGAAGGGTTTAAGTGAAGGAAGAAAGCAGAAATATATCAGAATTGTAAAGAAGACCTTAAAATTTCTAAATGATAAAACTCTTGCGAAAATTAGTCAGGAGAATGTTGAAACTTTCTTCTTGTGGCTTAGAAATAATGAAGCCTATAGCGATGAAACTAAAGACGATTATTGGAAATCCAGAGTTAGACTTAACTCAATATAAGCTAAAGACAAAGAAGAAAAGAAAACTGCCTGGAGATATATTAACTGAAGAAGAAATTCTAAGGCTCATAAAATTTGCTAAATATGCAAGAAATAAGGCTTTGATTTCTTTACTCTATGAGTCTGGTTGTAGGATTGGTGAATTACTAAATCTTAGGATAAAAGATATAAGCTTTGATGATTACGGCGCTGTAATTATCGTCAATGGAAAGACTGGAATGAGGAGAATAAGGTTAATTAATTCTATCCCTCTATTAGCTCAGTATATGGAAGAACATAAATTTAATGATGATCTTGATGCTCCTTTGTTTTATAGGATGGATAAGCCAGCTAAAGTTAAACTAACTGAAAAAGGAGTCAATAAGATATCAAAAGATTGTGCCAAAGAGGCAGGCATCAAGAAAAGAATCTATCCTTATATCTTAAGACATTCCAGAGCAACTCATTTAGCAAAGCACTTAACAGAGCAGGAACTTAAGATTTATTTTGGATGGACAGGAGACTCAAGAATGGCTTCTGTTTATGTTCACCTCTCAGGTAAAGACATAGAAAATAAAATCTTAGAAATTAATGGAATTAAAACTAATGAAATTAACAACAATACACCCTAAAACCTAAAATGTGTATTAGATGCAGAAATCCATGATGCTTCAGCTAAATATTGTAGTAGATGTGGGATGGTTTTAGATATAAAAGAGGCTGTAACGTTAAAAAAATCGGTTGATGATGAAGACTTTCTATGAATTTCTAAGCGATATGTATCAAAAGTGGAAAAGTGATAAGAATTTAAAGATTCAGCATGATCTAAACATTAACATATAGATACTCATATCCTGTAAAAACTTCTGAAACTTTAGAATATGTAGTGCCTAACTGAATTTTCAAAAAAATAAACTTACATTTAGTATAGGGTGGTCACACGACAATATATCGAAAAATCGCTTCCTGAAGTTATGAAAGTGTAGAGAAAATCGTTTATACTATTACAACCTTATCCTTCTCCTGCTCTGGTGATTCTTTCACTTCCCACACTTTCTTTTTATCCTTTATCTCTATCACACCTTCTTTCTCTAGCTTATCCAATTGGTCATAAAATTCCATTTGCTTATGAAAAACAGCCATTACATCCTCTTCTTTTTGCATCTCAGGAGTCTTTAGCTCTCTCATAAACTTTGCTTTCAGCTCTATCTGTTTTCTGCTCTCTCCATCATCCTAACCACCATAGACCAATCATTCGTCTTCACCATATAATTAAGTAATACCCATGTAGCATTTATCAAATTATTCAATTTCCTATGTATTTCATAAATAGTATCAACCGTCTTCTCTTTGTATTGTTCGCTCATCAACTCCACTTCACCAAATATCTTCTTTGATGATTTCAGATAATTCGAAACACACATATGGGAAAAATATGTCCTGTGTCTCCGAGTTAATTCTTGTGCAATTTCTCTTAATCCTAAACCTTTTCCTCTCAACTCTAAAACTTCCTTTTCAAGTCCTAGCTTAATTATCTTATTCGGTCTTGGCATTTTTTACCAAAAATCGTAAGTTCAACGTAAGGATATAGATAATTAATCATATGTTTCATAATATATAAATCAAAAAATATCAATCAAAGAAGTGTGATTCTATAGCTTAGAATCCATGTTATTTATTCATTCGCTCAATTCTTTCAGAGAGAATCCATTGGAGCTGTCGGCCTGTTCTATAAACTCTAATTTTCCCTTCGTCTTTTAGCTTAATTAGGTGCATCTGAGCAGTATACCACGCTATCCCTAATTCTTTAGCAACCATTTCAGTTGTTGCAGTAAGTTCTAGTCCAGACAGGTATTCTAATATTTTCTCATCTATCTCTTCCCCTCTTAATTGCTTTTTCTTCTTTTTCATTATAATCCTAATAAGTATTATACAATACTTTATACATTTTATCTTATATATATTAAAATTCTAAAAATAAAATGAAGATGAAAAATAAAGATCTATTAATTTTCGGAGTAATATCGTTATTAATCTTGAGTATTGTTTTGTTTTCTGGTTGTATTGGAGAGAAAGAAAAAAAGCCTACACCAACCACAATAGTAAAACCAGAGACAAAATATGTATGTCCTGATGGTAAAACGATAGTTTTGGATATATCACAATGTCCGACAACTACTACAACAAGTACATCAACGACAACTTCGACAACATCTACTATCACAACAACTACAGTTAGAGCTACTACTACAATCAAACCTATTACAACGACAACGATGGGGGAAACTACAACAACAATACCCTCAACTCCAGTATCTCTAAAAAGTTTTTGGAATGTATACTGTGATGAGGATGTTACAGACCTACGGAAAGATGAGGCCCTTAGACAGTGTAACGAGAAAAAAAATAGGTATATAGTAGAAAGCGGAGAAATTGAAGAGATAGAGAGCGAAGGTGATGATATTTACCTTAAGGTAATACATTGTCCATATGCCTGGAATCCGCAAGCTAGTGTGAAAATGAAGACGGGGCAAAGAGCAGCATTATTAAAACTAAAGAAAGGAGATACTGTAAAATATAAAGGAATACTAAAAAAATGTGGCAGTTTTGATTGGTTCTATGAGGGGATTATAGTAGAAGAGGGGATTTTGTTGCAATAATAAAAGATAAACGAAATAGCTACATATCGAAAAGAAAATGGAAAAAAATAATCTATTAATTCTTGGAGTAATTTCATTATTGATACTGAGTAGTGTTTTGTTTTTGGGTTGTCTTGGTGAAAATCTCTGCAGGCCCTTCCGAGGAAGAAAAACAATTACTACAAAAGAGGAGATTACTACAACAACTAAAAAATAACAACTACCACAACTACAACTATCATACAAAAAACCAAAGAATATAGTATAGGAGAGGGGGCTCTAGTGGATGATATAGTATATACAGTGACCAATGTAAAAACAACAGATAAGATAGGAGAGAGTTTGATGGATACTTTCTTTGGTGCAGAAGCGGATGGTATATTTTACGTTATATCACTGAAAGTGGAAAATAAGGGAAAAGAAAGTAAGAACATATTCACTCCGAGATTTAAAATAATCGATAATAAAGGAAGGAGTTATGATCCCGATACTGAAGCAGAAATATACGAAGTAGTTACTACAAACACACTTTTAATCTTGGTGATCAATTACAACCTGGATTGCCTGTAGAAGGAGTAAAAGTTTTTGATTTACCCTCATCTGCAAAAGGCCTTAAATTAGAGATTAGGGGGGATTGGTTAAGATTGGAGGAAGTATTGGTTGATTTAGGGAGATAGTAGTTTTTTACTATTTCTCTTATATGGAAATGAGTCTGATTAAGATAAAAACGAAGCCAGAAGAAGAACTGGATGCTAAAAATAGGATCATGCAGAAGCTGGTAAGGAAAACAGGTATAATGTGGAAGATTTTGGGGGTAGGGATGATATTATTCTCTATTATCTTATTTATATTTGGTTTAGTTTTAATGATCACTATTATTGGTATACCTGTAGGTTTTTTTATGTTAATGTGTGCAATAATACTGTTTATAGCAGGCATATGTTTAATAGCCGAACCTCAAAAAGACTAAAGAATTTATAGATTATTACTTTTCTACTTTTTAATCTATCTTACGCCTAAAATTCTATTCAAACAACTCCTCCATTTCTTTTATTGCTTTATTATCCTAACCTTGCCACTTGCCCTACTTCTCACTAACCGAGTGTCATAGATTAATTTGCCACTTTGAGTTTCACCATCGCAAATCTGGGGTTTTATCCCCATATTTCCACACAAAATCCCCCAGAATGCTCAAAATCTGGGGCGAAACATTGCTCAGGACGGTAAACTTGAACCTGTTTTTGGGGTAAAGCACCGTAAGTGTCAAATTTATCAGGAACTTCTTGAGTAACTTTACATTCTTAAGCCTTCCTGATAACTTTCTTCTCAGGAAAAGTGTCAAATTAATCAGCAGGTTTGCGAGGAAAGACCGTGTTTGGCTATTAGGTTCTGGTGTATATCCAGCAGGACCGGGAAATATTTCCCGACTCTTTCGAGCGTTCTGTAGGGGCTTCTCTCTACCGGCATTTCTTCCATTCCCAGGTATGGAGCAAGCTCTTCCGGGCAGGTTTCCAGTATCTGGTGGTGGAGACAGAATGTGTCAGCCAGTTGTAGACGTGCAGCTTTACACAGCCAACGAAGTCCTTGCTTTTACCACCAAGCCCGGAGAACAGCTCGGAGAAGACATTAAACCGCTTTTCTACTTTGTCGATTAATACTATACTGCCTAATGAGATGCTAGTATTTTTCATAGAGGAATAGTAGGATAGAAAACCTATTATTCCTCTCCATTAGGCACAACTGGCGAAGTTAAGTTAATAAGTAGTATTCCAAAGGAATACTACATAGTTTGTCGTCGGCAAACTCCGACTTCGAATCCCGACGGCCGCATACTGTCATATCTCAATATGTCTTGAATTCAAATCTTAATGGAATTTTTTTTAATCTCCCTCAGAACCAACCGCAAATTCTCATCCAAATTTTTTGATGTATCGATAGTGATGTGAATCTCATCTTCACCAATAGACTCAAAAACATCCTTCATCCTCCGATATATCTCAGGAGTAGCATCGGAAATCGCTTTTTCATCTATAGACCTTTCCTTCATCCTGTTCATAACAATTTCCTCTGGACAGACACATTCGATTGCTATATGTGGAACATTTAATTCCTTGGCAATCTCATACGCCCCCTCTCTTTGAGTCTTCTTAGAAAATGTGGCATCCAGTATGCACGAATCTCCTCTCATAAGTATTTCTCTTGCTCTTTTGTACATCTCCTCATATGTCTTCTTAGTCATCCCTTCTGTGTAAAGACCCTTGCCAAAATCCTCATAACGGTGTTCACCCTTTTTTATGCCAGCCAATTCTTTTCTGATTTCATCCGTTCTGAGAATCTTTGCATCAATTTTTTCTGCAATCCTCTCCGCAAAATAACTTTTTCCAGTTCCAGGAAGCCCCACCACTATGAGTAACACGGGGTTTTTCATATTAAGTTTTCATTAAAAATTTCTGGCATATTCTAAAGCCAGATCGAAGTATCTCTTGCAAAGTTTCTCCGCAGTTTTTCCTTCTTCATTCAATCTGAAACTGATCACCTTTGCACGAACATATGCCCTGTAGCACTTATAGAAATTTAAAAGTTTTAGTATCTCTTCATCCTTACTATACCTAACATATCTTTCAACAAAAAATTTTGATAAATCTCTTCTGTTGTGAAAATCTAGATCCATAGCAAGAAATGCTATCTCTGCAGCAACATCAGAGCAACTGAATGCCTTGTTGAATTCTATGGCATCAAAGATGTAAACCTTTCCATCTACTACAAAGATATTTCCAGAGTGCACATCACCATGACATTCCCTGATTCTTTGGTCCTTTATTCTTTTTTTAAAGAGTTTGCTGTGCTCCTTAATAAAATCATTCACTCCATTTTCGATCTCATCAAATATCTCTTTCTTTATCAAATTTTCCCTCAGGCTTATTGTCTGGTTGAAATTCTGATTCCAGTTTTTCTTTATAACAGAGATGGAACCATAGTTATCAATGCCTTTTCCAGTTGCCGCCTTTTCATGAAATTCCGCCAGAATTCTGGCGATCTCATCTATGTTTTCTTCATCTATCTCATTTCTTTTCAGGAGTTTATCCATCATTCTCTCCTGTGGGCGTTCCTTCATCTTTACTGCGTATTCTATCACTTTGCCTTTACCATCTACCCTTATCCCCTCTTCCGATCTCGTTATTGGAACCACCTTCAGATATAGCCCTGGACAGAGTCTTCTATTTACCCTGATTTCTTCCTCGCAGAAAAATTTCCTCTTTTCTAATGTAGTAAAATCCAGAAATTCAAAATCTACGGGTTTTTTAATTTTATAAGCGAAATTTCCAGTGAGAAAGACCCATGAGATGTGGGTCTGCAGAAGTTTTACATAATCGACTTTTTCGTCATAAACCGAGGGATTCATTAATTCTTTAATGAGGTCAATTTTTGTCATTCTCCCATCGTTTCTGAATATGTGAGGTTTATATGCAAGTTTGGGTGTAAATTTTTGCGAGCATGAGCGACTACATATCTGCCTATTAAGTGACCCAGATAGTGGCAATGTGCGAAGCACCGCAGCGTTGGGAAAAAGCGCTATTGTAGTGAATCAAAAGTTATTTTCGTTATCATCTCCCCGAGGCCCAATGTCGCCTGACCCCCCACATCCGAATAACTTCAGCTGTCATTCTAATGGAGATACGAACCTTAATACCGATAAAACTACTTATTAAATGGAAGACACCGCTTAAAATTGGATTCTGGAATATCTCCATCTTCCATATTCCCACAGCGCCCAAATCCAGAACACCGCCACTGCCGTTCGAATCCTTCGCATTCTGTTTTCAGGAAAAACGGACAGATGGCGATTTCATTTCGGAATTCTGGAGATTCTGGAGAATTTATCTATGGTTTTGAGTTTATCGAAGTCCGAGTCAAAGGACAGTATCTTGACTATTTTGTTTTCTATCATAAGATTGACGGATGTCCAGTCTGTCACGGAGAGTTTTAGGGATGGATATTGCTCAACGCACACCTTTGCAGAGGCAAATATGGAGCTGTCTACATGGAGGATATCTATCCTGCCGGAATTCTGGATAAAATCTATTGCCTCGAGAACGAGAACGGGTTTATCTGTCTTCTTGTAGATAAAAGCCACCACCTCATCCAATATGTAATCCGAGGTGTATAGTTTCCCGAAAACGCCATTAATGGCTTTCTCCCCAAGTTTCTTCGCCTCCTCGTGACACTGATCCCTGGAATTGTGAATAGCCACGAAGATACCGGTGTCTATGAAAGCCGCCATTTTATCCATAAATCGCTTCATCTATTTTAGAAGAATCCGTTAATATTCCATAATCGCTTGGTTCCTTCAGGATCTTCTCAAAGGGATCTATACCCTCTGTAATTTTCTCGGCCCTGGATACGAGTTTTTCGAACCTTTTTAGAATCTCCTTGGAAGCCTCAGGATCATCCAGATGAATCTCGCCCTCCCTGACACCGATTTTTCTGCGAGCATGTGGATAGGAATGAATAAATGATTTACCATCTACAAGGAGGTAGTGATCCCCGACATCCTCTTTTCCTTTATAGATATCACAGCCATATGCCAACCATTTATCTACATATAAGGGGGAAGTTGCATAGATCTTGAATTTAACCCCCCTCTTCCTTGCTTTTTTGACAGCCCACCTGACATCCTGGTATCCAAATGCTTGAGCCTCCCCGGTCATAATTATCACTTCCTTTTTGGCCGAATTGAGGAATTTTATCACATTCCTTCTAAATTCCAGATCCAGGGGGTCCGAGGAATACCTCACGACCTTCTTGGGGCTCATCTTCTAATTATTAGATTAGACATCTGTACATATAAATTTTAAAAAACATACTTTGACTTGACCTTAGTGACATCCGTCACAGCTTACTTTCCCCGGCACTGTTCTTTAATGGCAGTTTATCCGACAGTTCCTGTATACTGAGACTCGCACCATCCGCAGTATAACCTTAATCCTCATTCCCAGACCCCGGAAATCCTCTCTCCGCAGAATTTGCATCTTCCTTCAATTATGTTGTTCTCCTTTACAAAATAGCCAATTCTCTCTATCAATAGCTTCCCGCATTTGGGGCAGTACGTGTTTTCGTGCTCTCCATGGGGAACATTCCCGATATAGACAAAATTTAATCCCTCTTCCAGGGCGATTTCTCTTGCCTTTTTTAGGGTCTCTAAGGGCGTTGGGGGCAGATTTTTTAATTTATACCTTGGATAGAATCTCGAGAAGTGCAGGGGAACATCTCTGGATAGATTTTCTTTAATCCACCTGCTCAACTCTCTTATCTCATCCAAGGAGTCATTCAGGGTTGGAACAACCAGGTTTACTATCTCAAAGCATTTCGCTTTTTTATAAGAGATCTTACACGATTTTAAAACCCTTTCGAGCTCGCCCTCGACAACCTCTCTATAAAATCTCTCATTGAATCCCTTCAGGTCAATTTTAATTGCATCCACCTCCTTTGCCAATTCCTTTAGAGGTTTCTCATTAATATATCCTGCTGTAATAACAACATTCCTTATCCCCTCCCTCTTTGAGATTCTTGCCGTATCTGACATATATTCATAAAATACCGTAGGTTCTGAATAGGTATATGCGATAGACCTGAGCCTTTCGTTTTTCTTTCTCTCCAGAGTAACTGCTCTAACCAAATTCTCGGGCATCAGGTCATAATTCTTTGTTTCTTCTGGGGGAAATTGAGAGATCTCCCAGTTCTGGCAGTATTTACATCTCAGATTACATCCAGCTGTTGCGATTGAGAAGGCAAAACTTCCAGGTAAGAAGTGGAATAAGGGCTTCTTTTCTATGGGATCGATATGGACGGCACAGGGGTTGCCATAAACTAGGGTATAGAGCCTTCCCTTAAAGTTAACCCTATCTCTACATCTCCCTCTGTCACCCTCATTTAAGATACATCCATTTGGACATAATCTACATTTAACGTAACTCGGGAATCTTTCATAAAAGTAGGCTTCCTTTGACCACTTCCACAATCTTTCCGGGGCATTCTTCCTGAAAACCAGATTATTCTCTGGCAGGTTTTTGAGGAAGAATTCCTCTAAGAGGTAATAACCGAGGCTCAAACCCGCTAAACCCACAATACCCTTCTTTAAGAAGTCCCTCCTGGTGAGTTTATATTTTAATGGGGAAGCAATCTTCTTCTCTTCTTCCTCTCTTTTCTCTTCTTTCATCCTCTCAACCAGAGATAAAAGGTCATTATTATATTTAAAAAGAAGAGAAATATGCAACTATCCCACACGCCCAGTAAAGGAACCAGAATTACACTGCCCGTATAAGCTCCCAAGCACGATCCAATCAAATCTATTGAGTAAAGCAGACTGATTGTCCTTGCTATATCCTTTTTCTTTTCAAAATAGATCTTTACTGCCAATGGAAAGATTGCACCAACTAAGGCACCTAAAACTGAAGTTAGAACTGGAAAGAGAATCTCCACAGAGAGAAAGATCATCGAAGTTTCGCTAATCCTCGAGATCCCAAGGAGGATTAGAGACAGGATTAAAGGATACAGTGCCAAGGAAAATTGAAATCCTGTTATGCTTGCGGTTAATTTTCTGATCCTTTTCGTTACATAGTAAGAAGATAGAAAGACCCCAAGCATAAATGCGGTTATAATCACCCCGATTTTCTCATAGACATAACCATACAGTATCTGGAATCCAAGAATCAGGATAAATTCTAACGCCATTCCGGAGAAGCCAACGACGAATATGGAGAGGGGTAGAGGCTTAAATTTTGTTAGATAAAAGGTTAGAATAAGAATTAGCAGGATTATCACGAGGGTGAAGGTAAAATCCAGGTTAAATAGAGAGAGGTAGTATTTCAGATAGTAGTAGTGGGATACTGGCTTAAAATCTTCATTTACTCTAACATCTTCCCTTCCTTTAACAACCGAGAGGATATAATCTATTCTATCCTCGGTAATCTTCCCGGGCAGGTAATACTGGATAAATTCTGTCTTTATCTTACTATCCTCTAACCTTTTCCCGTAATTATAGCTTAGGTTCCCATCAGAAGAGATAAAGAAGTTAGTATCCCCGGGGATAATTATCACATTATTAAAGACCCTTTTTAATGTCTTATAGATTGCGGAGTTTAGATCCCTCTCCTCCTCACTTAGATAGTTCTCCCCCCCGGATAGACTTAAAGCCAGGATTCCATCTTTATTCAGAATCCCCTTTACTTCTCGAAAGAATTCCAGAGTATAGAATCTATTTACCTGAATAGACTCTGGGTCTGGTAAGTCGATTATTACCGAATCATACTTTTCCTTGCTCTTCTTTACCCATAACCTCCCATCTATGTTATGGACCCTTATCCTTTCACTCTTGAGGTTCTCACTTAAAAATTTTCTTCCCAGTTCGATGATCTTTGGGTCTAATTCAACATAGTCGATCCTTTCAATTTCGGGGTATTTCAGTATCTCATTCGGGGTTCCGGAGATACCTCCCGAAATTAACAAAACCTTCTCCGCGGATGGATTCTGTAGCATCGCATAATGGATTTTTTCCTCATTTGAGAAGTTATTTCCGGTAGAGAATAATGGAAAAGAGTTCTCGTAAAAATTTAGCTGACTTTCCCTTTGAGTTACAACCAGATTTCCGTAGATCGAATTTTCTTGAGCCAATACCCTCTGAGGAGAGAATTGGATCTCTGTGGAGATCAGAGAAAGATTGGATTGAGAGAGAAGGATGAAAAAGAAGACTGCCAGAAAAGATATTAAGGCCCTAAATTCTCTCCCCCTTCTCAAGTTCTTAGAGAGCAAGAATCCGGAGAATAGATTCAGAAAGATAATCAGAGAGATACTCTGGAAAGAATCAAAGAAGAAGACGAGGAAATAGGAAAAGAAAAATCCACCCAGTAGATCCCCAATTGAATCCAGAACATAAACCTTACTTGCTTCATATGCCTTGTCTTTCTTCTCTCTGGAGAATATCTTAGAGGCCAAGGTAAATTGAAACCCGGAGAGAAGGCAGAATGGAGACAATATAAGAAGGGAATAGAAGAATACTAAGTCAAGGGGCAATAACTCTCCCGGGGTAGCTATAAAATTCCTTATTATCCGGATAAGAAAGATTGAAGGTATAACTATTATAGCCAGGAGAATCTCAGTTATGATAAATAACTCCAGTCCTCCCTTTGAGAATCTTCCCAGATAACTCCCAATTCCCGTTAAAAGCAGCCAATTT
>Ga0190315_1000765_pt1 | contig 14610 bp, 9 predicted proteins | sample 48701101_MG_FD_161673 | JGI IMG/M metagenome (GOLD analysis project Ga0190315, IMG submission 161673) | Hydrothermal vent sediment bacterial communities from Southern Trench, Guaymas Basin, Mexico - 4870-11-0-1_MG | ecosystem: Environmental > Aquatic > Marine > Hydrothermal vents > Sediment ...
ATTGCCACTTTTTATCTTTCCTTCCATTCTTTTGACGAACTCCTCTGGACTGATTAAAGGCAAAAGCATTATCTTTTTACCTTCCTTTTTAATTTCGAGCTCCTCTCCAGGTTTTAGGTATAACTCTTCTCTTATCTTTTCTGGAATTTGAATTCTTCCTTTTTCGTCTATGACTGCTATTGCCATATTACATCCTCATCATGATTCCATTGCCCGGCGGTTCCGTTCATTTTTTCATCACTCATTTACTTCGTTATAGAAGTTATATAAAAGAGGCTATATAAATGTTATAGTTTATTTGTTATTTGTTGTTCTGAACACCCCTATTTCCGAATGTCAGGATAGCTTAATAGCGGGAATCCAGTCATAATAAACTTTCCCGTTCGCATCCACGAACTCTGTGCAGTTTATCCACCCATTCTTTGTTGGCAGTGCATCAGTGTGGTGAATCTGTGGATACGAGCCTGTGCGAATAGTATAGTTGTAAGTTTTATTGGATAAAAGAACAACGGTCTTGTCGAAGGTGATGTTATGCCAATCGCCTGCGTAACCTTCCCAAGTTGCGGTGGCGTTCCATGTTTTGTTCCAGATGCGGGCATATTCGGTATGCCCGCCTGTGCCTGCGCAGGGGTAAGTGTAAAGCTTTGTGGCAATAATTGTTTGATTAGGCGTGATTGTGCCGTTGTGCGTGCCTGATATTGTGGGGTATGGATTTAAGGGTGCGCCGGTGTCGAAGGTTGCTGCTGGTAGATAGACCGTTATTTCTTTTGTTGTTGAATTCATCGCTCCGTCATCGTCTGTTACGGTTAATGTTACCTCATAACACCCCGCTGAAGAATAGGAATGATTTAGTCTTTCATGCGTTGTGTTCGTGATGTTGCCATCCCCGAAGTTCCATTCGTAAGGGGTGATGTTCCCGTCCGGGTCAGTAGAAGCCGAGGCGTCGAAGGTTATCGTTTCGTTGACAACAGGATTCTGTGGTGAGTAGAAGAAGGATGCGACCGGCGGCTGGTTCGGGATTCCTCCTCCTTTCACTTTTATCAGCCAGACATCAGCAGAGCCAGCACCGTAAGACCCTGTGCCTCCAGCGATGATGTATCCGCCATCCGATGTCTGCTGGACTGAGTAGCCATAATCATAATCTGACCCGCCAAAAGTCCTGTTCCATTCCTCTTCAGGTGCCTGATTTGAACCAACTGATTCCCCTTCTTCCACATACTATGTCGTTGCGGACACCGCACCCACGAAAGCACTAAATAACACAAATGCCACACAAATACAGACGCCAAACACGAGATGTTTTCTATTCCATCTTATCACTATTCCCCTCATCATCTCGTGGGTGTATTACCCAATTTTTATGAAATACATAAAAGATAAAAACTTTTCGATTTCCGTTCGTTGAAACATCTGCCGCAGTTCAGGCAGAGATATTTCTCTTTTATCCGTGTATCCATCCGATGAAATGTAGAGATGAGTAAAATCTATTTTATTACTATTTATCACCCTCCTTAAACTTTTTAACTATTCCTCGCTCCTTCTCCTCGTTTTACTTCTGCTACTTTTCCCTCTATTTCCTATTCAGTTTCTTCACCTTTGCCATAAACATCCCTTAACGCCTTCTTCACTTCTCCCACTTCCTCCTCATTCAATCCGAAAAGCCTCGCCACCTCACTGTCTATCCCCTCCGTACTTCATGTTTTTCTACATCTCGCAATCCACCCAACAAGTTGAAGGTCTTCCTCCGAGACTTCAGAAATAGAAGAAGGCTGAACTTCAGTGCTATGCGGATGTTCCTCAGCAAACCGGCGTAAAATAGCGAGAAGGTTTTCCACACTATTCTTCCTGTTCTCTCGCCACAACCGTCTTAGCTCTCTGATACGCAATCCATCCAGAGGCTTTGAAAAGTAGTCAATAAGCTCTTTTCTCTTCTCAGAAGGTGGCAATGCCTGCAGCCAATTCATGACATGATTTTGCGGATTTGGTAAAACAGGAATTCTATGCTTTACCGCCTTCGTTTGGTTAACGATATGTCTTTTCAACTTTCCCAGAATTTCATACACATCAAAATCAGGTTCAACCCTCTTCTCATACTCATGGCATCGAATAAGCTTGACGACCTCAAGCTTCCGGTCTAAAATGGTATTTTTTTCTATATCGTAGAACAGCCAGAAATGGCGGTTGTTCTTCTCGTCTTTTATCGCTGCAAAAAGCCCTTTTCTGTCTCCTCGTTGAATACCGCTGCCCATACCAAGTGGAATGCGTTTCAGTTTTTCCTCCCCAATGCGCCTTATGAAGTCAATGAGTTCCTGTTTTAAAAATTCACCGACGTCTATCTCTGATAATTGCTCAAGTTCGTCCCAAACACTCTTATCTTCTTGTGCAATCATCCGTATGGCATTGAAATCTTGTGGATTGGGTCTCTCACCCATAACCGAAGAATCCAGTCCAACACTTTGATTTATGCCTTCTAATTTATCGTAAATGCGTTCTACTAAGTGAAGAAGGTCTTCAAGTGCATCTTCGGGATTGAAATTATAAATAAAAACTGTATCATAAGGCGACCCTATTCTATCAATTCTGCCTGCTCGTTGAACCATTCTCACGGGATTCCAGTGCAAGTCGTAGTTGATCACCGTGTCAGAATCCTGTAGATTCTGCCCCTCACTCAAAACATCAGTGCTAATCAGAAGGTCAATTTCACGGTCTGTCCCTTTTATAGAGTCCCTTATTTTCTCATTTGCCGCATTTGCCTCCGGTGCGAACCGGATGATCCGGTCTTTTCTCTCTTCTGGATCAACAATGCTATCCACGATACTGATGCGCTCATGACCAAGTTCTTTGAGGAAACTCTCTCCTTCTGGCAAACGCTTGCCATCTTCAAGTCTCCCTCCCAACTGGTGGTAAAGATAGCGGGCTGTATCCTTAAAGTAAGTAAAAATAACAACTTTCTTGCCCTTTAACTCGCCTATGAGAAGTTTCTTCAACTCTTTTAATTTGTCATCCTCCTGAGCCTCTATCTTTTCCAGTTTCCTGATTACGCCATCCAGCACTTTTACATCTTCGCCCACGAATTTCTTGAATGTGTCTAAGTCGTAAAGGTTCGGGTCAGCTTCTGGGAGTTGTGAAATCGCCTCTTCTACATCCTCGTTCTCCTGGTCGTCCACTCCATTCCATATAAAGAATTTCCGATATGTGGAAGTATCCAGAAGTTTATTTTTCTCCAAAAGCTCCAGGAATTTTTTCTGAAAATCTCTTTGCCTTACAAGGCTTATTTTTAAAGCTTCAACACTGCTTTCAAGTCGTTTTAGATAGAGGGTTTTCATAATCTGAACGAGTGCCGTGCCCCTACCGAGCTTCATCATGTAGTTGTGAGCGTCTTTTTCACTCCAGCCTTCTTTCAGCAGCCTATCTTTAAGCCCCTCAAATTCGGGACTCACCATCCCTTTCCTGTAAGCTTCTGGATTGTATGGTGCAAGATACAGGTTCTCAATTGTGCTGGCAATCTCTTTATACAGCCCTTTATAACTTTTCTCAAGGCTATATCTGACGGTATGGAGTTCTCTTTCTGGGAATTGAACGGCTTTTCCATCTATTTCTGCGTCAGGATAATTCCTTTTTATGAAGTATCGGCTTCGCCTTACCGCAATTTCCTCAAGAACGTCGTAAAGATTTTCCTTATCTGCTTCGGCTTTTTGAAAATATCCTTTAAGGCTTCTTATTCCACTACCTGCGAAAAAATTATCGTTATCCCTTACAATGAGTCTGAGCTGGTTGTAAAGGTCAAATATGGAATTGTTAACAGGCGTTGCGGTTAGAAGAATCAATTTCTTGGGTTTGCCAGTGGTGAGAAGTTTAAAAATATTCTCCCACCTGCTTGTTTTTGCATTTCTGAAGTTGTGTGATTCGTCTATTACAACGAGGTCATAGTCTGCATAATCCTCAATCCTGCCGCTGAACGAATCTCTGCTCACGAATTCCGTGCTCTCGATGTCTGCACGTATGCTTGCACGCCTTAACTCGGGTTCCCATAGGACTTCTTTAAGTTGAGCGGGGCAAATAAGGAGTGCCTTCTGCCGAAGTTTGTAGGCATAGTCGTCGAGGAGTTTGAGAGCCAGGTAAGTCTTGCCAAGCCCAACGGAATCCGCAAGTATCACGCCACCGTATTTCTCAAGTATATCCTTCGCATTCTGATAGCCATCATGCTGGAAATCCGTGAGGATAATCGGGCTCGGCGTCTCCTCCTTCGGACTTATTTCCAGTTCGAACCGGTCTCTGAAATATTCGTATAGAATTTTTATATAAACTTCGTAGGGCATGTATTCAGAAGTAAAAGCCGTAAGGATGTCGAGAAGTTCGTGCTTATAATCTTCGGCTTCGTTCCAGAAGCCATCAAACCATCTTATTAGTTCCTTCACTGCGGATTCTTGCTTCAAAACAGCATTCAGTTCGTAATTCGCGGTAAGACCTGCGTGAGTGAGATTTGACGAGCCAACGATTCCCGCACCACCCAGAACTGGAATACCGTCAATGATGTATGCCTTTCCATGCAAGAATTTATTTTTGAACGCTCTAACCTCAACTTTTTCCTGATTGATAAAATCAACGAATTCTTTCAACAGGGGAGGGGTTTCGCTCTTGTTCATTGCTATTTCCGTCTCGTCCCACAGTCTATCACCGATGACAAATTCTCGTTCCTGCTCCTTACCGAGCAGTAATTTTATTTCTTTTGCGTTTTCAAGCCCGTTTTTCAAAACGGCAAAACCGCTATGGTTGAAATACGCAGTTACAATACGGACGCTCGGCTCACCCTGCTCGAGCAGTTTGTTCAGAACCGCACTGAGTTTTTTGCCTTCCGAGTTGTCAATGATGTCTGGTAGTCCTTCGGGCATTTTTCTTCTTATCCTTAATGCTTCATCCCCATCTTATTAAACTCCCGCCGCTTCGCTCCGCTCGAATATATTCACGGATTCTACCGAACCGCAACTGATTGAACCCGTTACTTCTCAGGAGCTATCACCCACATCCACGCGGAATCAGCCAGTTTTATCACTTTTTGCTTTGGTAGTTGGATGGCTTCTTCTTTCACCTCTCTATCGTGTCCCTCGAGTTTCTTTAATTTCTTCAATATCTCCTCGTATTCATACGGCGTCTTCTTTTTCATTTGTTTCTCCTTCAAGTCTCGTAATTTTTTCTGCCATTTTTTTATAACATTTATATATTTTCCATATTACCTCCCATTCTTTCGCATCAGGTTCTTCAACCACTAATCCAATATCTCTAACTTCATCCAGGTCGATACAGTATCCATGATGTGAATAACCTCTAACAAGTTTTTCTGATATTTCTTCAATCTTCTCTTCATCACTGCCTTTGAACATTTTTGTAGATAAAAGCTTTTTTGTATAGGCTTTACCGATATCTAATGATTTTAAATACTGACCTAAAGACAAAGGTAGTAGTTTATCTACTAACATTCCCGCAAGCACCATATTCTCCTCAGCACCTTCCTCAATACCAGTCTTAATTAACTCTTTAAGAAAATCAATCGTTGATGAGATAGCCAATGGGGAAAAGGATTCCTTGGCAACGGGAATACCATTCTCGATTGATATACGAGTTATTTGAGGGTCTAAAGGTCCTATCTCTGATGTAGGACCCATACAGATTTTATCTCCCCCACATGCGATTAAAGTGGCCGCTGATTTTGCATATCTTGGTATAATAAAAGTTAGTTCGCCTTCCGGCTTTATAAATCGCCTTAATATTTTCACGATATGAAAGCTGGCGTCGATATCCCCTCCACTTGAATCCATTATTATGTCCAGTTTGTCAACAGGCTCTTTAATCTCGCTTTTTAAAAGGTCATAAACGTCTGAAACGGTGTCACGTGTAATAGTGGAAGGTGAAGGATAAAAGAGCGAGATAACTTTAGACCCTCTTAATTTTTCCAACTGCTTTATTAAATCATCCATGGTTTCCTTTACTTCCTCCTTTTCACTATTAGCATTTTTTTTCATGGTATTCTTTTCTTTGTTTTTCATATATAAAGAGGCATATACTCTACATTTATCTTGAGGTTGTGGGTTTATATAAAATTTGCTAAATTTAAATATGCTGTTATAAATGCAAACTCGACTAAAAATGCCCACATGGATAGATGAGAACCTTGCAATAGCACCGATGCCATCGGAAGACCAAATTCCAGAATTGGCTAAGACATTCAAAGCGGTTGTCATTCTCGTGGAGGACCAGGAACTGGATTACGATATACACCAGTGGGGAAAATTTGGAGTGAAAGTGAAACACATGCCAATACCTGATTTTGGAACGCCTGGCTTGAACGACCTGCACGAGGTTATAGAATGGATAAATCGAGAAATTGAAGATGGAAAAGTATTGGTGCATTGTTTGGGTGGCATAGGAAGAAGTGGTATGGTCGCCACAGCTTACTTAATTTCAAAAGGGTTCAGCGTGAACGAAGCAATAAAGCATGTTCGAGCACGTGTGCCCGGAGCGATAGAAACCTGTGAGCAAGAGGAACTGTCGAGACGTTTTGCTCGGGGCTATGAATGAATTATGATGAAAATGATTTGATGAACATTTCTTTTATCAATGGAGGACTTCTATTTCCCAGTACCAGAATCCACCAATGTCCTGGTATATTTAATGGTTCATTGACTTTCTTTCCGTATGCCTGTCTAATTATATTAGACCATTCTAAATTAGAGATTTGGCAATTTGGATCTAACTTATTCAATATAGACACCATCTTCTTTTTAGCCTCAATGGGGAACAGATTTAATACATAATTCAAATGAAATGTTCCATACCCCGAAAGTGCCAGTGTTTTTCTTTTCTCATATCTCCTCCGAAACATCTCCTCTGCATCTAACCTTAATTTTTTAAAAGTTTTTTCTTCTTTCTCCAATTCAGCATGCACACCTATTCTAAGTGCAGTATCCTGCACCCACGAAAGGTCATCTAGAAATTTCAGGTTATCTTCTTCTTGTAAATAGAAATCAGACCCAGGAATGGCTATATAATGGTGGAATATTGGTTTTTTACCCTCTTTCATCCTCAATATTCTACCCATCCTTTGAATTAATTGCAGACGTGTCTTGGATGATGACACATTTATACCAATTTCGGCATCTGGAATATTTATACCCTCTTCAAGCATACGAGCTCCAACAAGTGCGCCATGTTCAGCATTCTTAAATTGGACAATGCATCTATCTGCATCTTCCTCAATTTCTGAGTGAACCAAGAAGACATCTACATTGCTTTGTTCTAAATTATCAGCTATATAATTGCAACTATCAATATCCATTGCAAATACAATGACTTTATTTTGGCGAGCAAGTTTTTTTGCCAATTCAATTGCATGTTCAAGTTTGGGTCCACATCGGTGAATAAGCCATCTTCTTTGAAGAATTAAGTTTTGTAGGTATTTCCATTTTTCAGGCAACTCGATACCCCTATATCTTGCCTTTTCTGTTAATTTTATGAAGTCATACAAGTCTTCTATTGTCCTATTTTCCCCTTCAATCTGGCTAACTGTTGTTGTATCAGCTGAAATTGATTTAAAGGTATCTTTAATCTTTCTTGTGATACTTGCAAATTCTTCCTCTTCCTTGATAGATAAATAAACTGTGTGCAGTTTCCATTCAAACTCTGGTATTATTCCATCTTTGAGTGCTTGTTGAAGAGAATAGTGATAGACAACCGGGCCCAACAATCTATTCAACCAATATGCCCTCTCTCCGCCTTCTATTGTTGCTGAGAGACCCATCTTCCTGGGACATCTTATTGTTAATGCTTTGCGAAACTCTTTAGCCGCTTCGTGATGCACCTCATCAACTATTAGAAGGTCTGCCGGGTAAAATTCGGGCCTTTTGGAGACTCTTTGCACTGTATCAAAACAAATTTTGAGATCGTTACAATAAATCGGCTTTGTATAATCCTCTGAGATATTTGCAATCAGCCCTAAGTTCTCTATTACCTCTCTTCTCCATTGATTTAATATTGCTCTGGAGTGTGTAAAAATACGGACTACCCCATTCTTTTTAGTTTTAGATAATGCCTCTATTGCCATGAGCCCTAATAATGTCTTTCCTGTAGCTGTTGCCATTTCGATTACCCCTTTCTGTCCAGATTTATTCCAGGCATCAAACGCCTCAATTTGGTGCTTCCATGGTTTTAAAAGGACCATTGGCTTCTCAATTATTTCTTTAGCTTCGCTTATATTTGTACTCATCTCACTGACTCGATTTTGGAATCGCTGAAGAATATTTTCATCTTTCAATGTCGCATATAACTCGAGAAAAAACATCGCACTGCAAGGAACGAAAACATTGCCAGCAATATCAACACAATCTGGTACAATATCTAAGCTCCTAATCACTTTCTTTAGAAAGATTAAAGTTCGATTTATATCAGCAGTGCCAACATATCTTTGCTCATCATGTTCTATATGCCACAATATTTCATTTAGAGACGATCTAAAGTTAATAAAATCTTTTTTAATTGTGTCATAAGCTTCTGTATCCAACATACCAGAGTTCGCGGCAGAAATTCTATCCTTCAGCACTTCAAAGAAGCGATCAGCAAACCATTTTCCCAGTTTATCATATTCCTCGGCATAATTTACATCTCTCAGTCTAAGGACAGATCTCCTTGTTCTTTTATACCATTCGTATGCCATCAACTCATCATCTGCTACGAGAATAGCTTGAACAGTTGGGATACGATCTAAAACATTCCTTTTGTACTCCTCAAAGGTAAGGAAATCTAACTCCCCAGGATAAAGCTCTCTGAATATCATTTTTCTAAATCCTCTTTCCCCTGTTTCTGGTCATTGTGGTGACGGGACGTCCACTGAATTGCCCGGTTGACTGTTGGCTGTCCTTTATCTCTCATCTTTGATACTCTTCATTAGATTGTGCTGGTTTATTTTCTTATGTATCTATTTATCTATTTAAAATTATCTGTGATTTAAAATTATCTATACAAAATCATATATTTTGTTATATTTCGACCAGCACTAACACTATTTCTCTTTCCACAGTTTAGCTTCCCGCATATACCCATTCCACCCTCTCATTTATTCGTTCTTGCACGCTCTGAAGTTCTTTCCGAGTTTTTTTGCCGGGAACTTGGGAACAGATATGAGGGTACAGGTTAATTAAAATTTCCTACGATGATGATAAAACATTGAACAATCTCAACCCAAACTCGACAAACCTTTCAAAGTGCGTTCTATTCAATGTCGACAGTGTGGCATCACGATTTATGCAAATTTTGAAGCATAAAAAGTCGAGTATTACCTTCTTAGTTTTTTAATGGCCTCTTTAGCAAAGCTTAACCCACTCTCATTTACTGATCTGACAAACTTCTCCCAACTATCGTTATCAACTTCATAAAGTTTCTCGGAAGCTAGGTTCCTTAAGGTGTTTATGACCCCCACAAGAAATAGGTCAATTAATCCAATTGTCTCCCTTAAAAATTTCAATCTATCAATACGACTTACCAACGGGATGAGTTGCCCATGAACTTCTTTACTTAACCATTCCCATATATGTTTAATGCTTCTTGATGCTTCGGTAATTGGCTCAAAACATCCCCACTGTTCCAGCCAATATACCACATCTCCTTTTCTAAGATACGTCCTTTGTTCACAATAGAGCCATATTGTCTTTTCAATGTTTACACCTAAGCGATTTGATTCTCCTCTTAAGGTTTTTAGAAACTTAGTAACTGAGTCCCTTCTCGACCAATTCTCGTCCACTTTACGCCTGAACTTAGGACTGCGTAAGTGCTCAAGCAACATTCCATCTAACCACAGCTCTAATGCAGATCTCATTAAAATACCACTTCCTTCTGCTTTGTTCATTAAAGCCAAAGAAATAGCTCCTTCCATAAGGTTGCTTGCCAGAGCTAAGTTGACATAAAGATGTTTCGAAAACAAACCTTCTTCTTCGTTCGGTGTGACCATAAGCACTGTCAATGGACTTAAAGCCTTCTCTAACTCATTAAATCGTTCCTTCCACTGGATGTAAGAGCTAACGCACTCAGAAAGGGGAAAGATATGCACTAAACTCATAAGGTCTATAAGTTTTTTGTCAACCTCTTCTTCCTTAATGTTTTCTAAACCAGGCTCGAGTCTTAAATCCTCGCATAGTTCTTCTATGAATATAGATTCAATCATACTTATTACCACCTACCCTAAGCATGTCTTTTTAGTATCCCAAATATTTTAATTTCTTCTTCATTTTAATTTCATCTTCTATTCTCTTTGCAATCATTTTTTCTGGATTAGAAAGTCTTGGAACTCTCCATTTTAGGTCTTTAAAGTCAGAAAACGGTCTTTTTTCTCTCTCACCCAATATCGTCCACAACAATTTTTCCCCTATACATTTCTTATCACCTATAGGTAGCAAATTAAGTGTATGGAGTGTCTTATAGATAGGCTTTGCGTTATTGAATACACTTATAAATCGTGCTTCATTATCCTTCACTATCTCCTCAATCACATGCCTCAGCTCCTCCTTCGCCGTCGGCGTTAAGTCCTCATACCTCAGCTTTTTCACCACATGGTCTATCACCTCACGCTTTCCTTCCCCTATATACATCCTCGCATGAACCGCAGGTATCTTATCCTTCTTCGGCGATAACTCCATCAGAACGAAACTCTCCTCCCCTATCGCCTGCACAAGCGGCTTCTTCTGATAGACCGGGCGTTTATCATCGGGATGCCCGTAAGGTAGATAATCGAGGACACGTGCATAAGTCTCGCGTTTCTCTAAACCAACAAAAATTCCATATTTATCGTAAACAGGTGCCACTTTACCACCATGATCTCTAATCCGAGCTATATCTTCTATTACTTTTTTGCTGGTGCTACCTCTCACAATCATTTCTATTAATCAACTTCCCGCATATATCCCCTCCACCTTCTCATTTATCCGTTCCTGAACTTCTTGAAGTTCCTTCCACAACTGCGATTTCTCTTCCTCTTTCTCAGAGGCATACCGCTTCTTCTGTATCTCTATCGCTTCATCAACAAGCGCTTCTATCTCTTTCCGCTGGGTCTCGGCGGGTATGACAATGGGGAGAAGGCGGAGGTCATCGAGTTCAGGTTCTACGGTATGATTCAAGTATTCCTTGGTTAGATAAAATGCGAAGTTCGAATTGAGAAAAGCCGTCAAGCAATTAGCACCAAACAATCCCTCTATAATCTGATGCGGTTCTAAAACATGAGATTTATGCTCAAATACCGTAGGCTCCGCTATCTTCACTCTAAATTGACTCTCTGAGATAGAAGAGATACTCACTCCACCTCTGAAGTAATAATCAGGATTTCTTATAACAGGCATTGCAGTCCCTTTTTTACCGGAATTCTCAAATAACCATTTTACACTTCTCCTTGACCAATCAATGTAATATGCGTTTGGTGCCCAATAGATTTCTTCCTGCCCCGTATTCTTCTCAAGCACTATCCATTTCCCCTCACTAATCAACTTCCCATATTCTTCCTCCACCTTCTTTTTCAAGTCCGTATCCAACGTTTTCAAATCATCCCCCAACTTCGGTAACTTCCACAGACTTTTCACATCGCTTTCCTTCTCCGGAACACCGCCAAAAATTAGCACCCTTCGCATAACATCCCTTATCTCAGGTGCAAGACTCTCAAGGTAAGCCCCTGCATCAAAAACATCCTCCTTCTTGATTACCTTGTAGATGAACCCTCTTGGTAGCCCTAACTTCTTCTCCCCAAATTTCTTCCTCAGTTTATCCAGCGCTTCATTTCTGGAATGCTCCTTTAAAAGTTGATGATATGTATCAATGATTTCTTGATACTCTTTTCGGTCTTTCGCAGTTAATTCATTATCCCTCGTTTTCCTCTCCCACTTCTTTTCAAACTCTTCAAGCCTTTCCTCTATTCTCTTCGCCTCTCCCGTGCCTTCAAGCACGGCTAAGAACCTTCCATTATCTCCCGTTTGTAAACCCACTCCACCATCAGTAATCAACCCCAGAAGAGTAACGTCACCGGGCTTTAATGTCCTCAAATATTGCTCTATCTCCTTACGGTTCTTCTGTATATCCTTGCTCGACTTTATCTTCGACCACCATTTGTCGTATAGTTCTTTCATCTTCGGCATGAACTGCTCATACAATTTCAAGTTCTTCTCGGTTGGCGTGAAGAACACGCGCTTAACTGCTTTCTTGTAGAGCTCCACAGGCACCCGGAACTGCTCGATATCTGCCTGCCGGCTGTAAGATACCTCCAATTCCTTATCACCAATCCTTATGGCATTCTGTGTATCGTATGCCTTTATTTCCTTCAAGCCCTCAAATGCGATTAGTTTGTCCTCCCAGCTCCCTCCGTCATCACCACCAACCTCTCTCGCATCCAGGAACGTGAAATTATAGTCCGCAAGATGTTCGCGCTGAGCGATGTAAATGGCAGTATTAACCGTTGCCTGAAATGCTTTCGGCGTGAGTATAAGCCTTCGAATCCTGTTATCCTGCAATAGTTCCCTCATCCTCTCTTTCCACGCGAGTGTGAGATAAGTGTCTGAAGTGATGAACGTTACGATTCCCTTCGGTCTCGCGAGTTCAAAAGCACGGAAAGTGAAATGCACGTAAAAGTCATCAATAAATCCATAGTGGAGTTTTAAATCGTCTCGATAAGGTAATTTGGAAAGTTTCTGCGTTCTTACATACGGCGGATTGGCAATAACAATATCAAAACCCCCTTTTTCTTTGTATACCTCCGCAAAATGTATCTGCGGTAGAAAAAAGCTCTTTTCTCGCGATTGCTTCAGTTCCTTCAGAAGCTTCCCCGCATTTTCAGCCTCTTCCTTTAATCTCTTCAACTTCTCTCCCTCCTTTTTAGGTATTCCTTTCTTCACCCACTTATATTTCCCACCTATCTCGATAGCTTCTCTCGTTTTCCTTTCCGCCTCTTCACTCAGTTCTTTCTCGATTAATTCCCATTCTATCTTCTCTGACCGCTCACGGAGATTCTTCCTCTTTTCTACATCTGTTTCAGTCACAAGTTCGTCTCTTATATCCTTGAGTTCCTCAATCAGTTTCAGTGTTTTATCCTCACCAAAAGTTCTCTGGAAACCCTTCTCTCCCAGTATTCTCCTTCCTCGCCAACTCTCCACGAGGTTGTTCCCCACACGCAACTTATGCTCAAGGTTTGGTAATGGCTCCGCATCCTCAAGCTCTTCGTCCACGACCAGCGAGAGCCAGAGTCGCAACATGGCAATCTCTATCGCTTCTGGCTCGATGTCCACACCATGGAGATTAAATTTGATAATCTCTCTTTTAAGTTGTGCATTGGTCACTCTTCTCCCCGATTTCTCCGCCAGTGCGGTTTTCAAGCGAATAATCTCGTGCATCAATCCCACGAGGAAAGCACCTGAACCCACCGCAGGGTCGAGAATCCGAACTTCATCTAACGCTTTGTAAAGTCGCTTGGCTTCGTCACCAAATAAATCCTCTGTGTTACTGTCTTCCACGAGTGCCAGGACTTTATGCCTCGCAATATCTGTAAATGCGGCAAGATATTCTTTCAAGCTCTCCCTGCACATATAATGCACGACGGGTCGAGGCGTATAGAAAGTCCCTTTCTCGCCTCTCTCCTTCTCCGCAAGCATATTTTCAAATATTTTACCGAGCAGTTCTGGGTCAAGGCTCACTTCCACCTCTAACGGCGTGTTCTCCTGAACCGTGAAATTATAGCGGTTAAAGAAATCTATTATCTCGCGGAATATCGCGTTTGGCAACTTCACCTCAAAATCATAATCCTTTTCAAAAAGCCCACCATTTAAATACGGTATCGTTCCAAAAGGCGACTCGTCGTTTGGTCTTCGCTTGTTCAACACCTCAAAAAATAGAGGTTCTAAAAAGTCATTGTAAAAATTCTTATGTTCCTCTTCGGCTCTATCCAGCAAATTGCTCACGAATTTTTTGTCACCATTTAGCCAGCCTTTCTTTTGCAGGAAGTAAAGGAAAATCAGCCTGCCGAGAATACGCTGAGCGAAAGTTTCAAGATATTTCTCATCTTCAAAAACTATGTTTTCCCTCTTATTTGACTCTAAAGCCTCTTTAAGACGGTCAAATTTCTCTTTATACGTCTTGAAGAATTCTTCCGTTACTTTCTCGATGCTGAAGGCGTCAAGATGTCTCATCCAGATTTGTAAAGGGTCCACTTCGCCCGGAGTGAGCTTTAAAGCATTTAAAACCTCTAAATCAGTGTGATAAACGTTATCCCGGTCTATCCTGAGAATACGGAGTTTCAGTTTTGTCTTTGTCCTATCTTCCGGGGAAAGAACTCGTTGTGGACTTACAAGGACAAGTGGGTTATACTTCCCGGTAGTAAAAACAAAAAGGGCGTTTATATGGGGGAATCGGATGTAGAAAGGTTCCAGAACAGTTCTTATATCTGTTCGGCGTAAGTGTGAAGGTTCCACTTCAATAGTATAAATCTGGAATTGTGCTCCATCTGTTTTGTAGTCGCTTATAAGGGCGATGGATTTGATAATCGCTTTAGCTCGTTCTGGTAGGTCTAAGTCTATTTCTTTGTCAACGATAATC
>Ga0190315_1000766_pt1 | contig 14601 bp, 6 predicted proteins | sample 48701101_MG_FD_161673 | JGI IMG/M metagenome (GOLD analysis project Ga0190315, IMG submission 161673) | Hydrothermal vent sediment bacterial communities from Southern Trench, Guaymas Basin, Mexico - 4870-11-0-1_MG | ecosystem: Environmental > Aquatic > Marine > Hydrothermal vents > Sediment ...
GCTACGCAGCACGGTATCCACCTGCATTGAGGAGCGCAATCGTCCCACGATCTCGCTCCGCGCCTTCTCCTGCTGCGCGCTCAAACGGGTGTCCTCCAACAGCCGCGCGTTCTCCAGGGCCAATCCTAATTGTGCCACTACACTCTCTACCAGGTGTTGCTCCTCTTCCGTCCAGGGACGTGCAGCCTTGAAGGATAATGCCCCCAGTGTCCGCTGTTGTACGCGCAGGGGAGCCAGCAACAGGTATTGCCCTTCCGACTCCAGCACCTGTAACCCGGTTAAATTTTGGAGATCCACAGGCATCAAAGCGGTGTCAGGCAGCTCCGGACGCACCGCGATCCGATCATAAGAATAGCCCAGCCACCGGTTACGACGTGCTAGCGCCCGATACCAGCCTTGCACCACCTCTTCTTCCTGGTAATGCTCCAGTCGTCCCAGTGCCTGCTGCGTTTCCTGAAGCAATCGAGTATTCGCAATCATCGCGGCCAAGCTGCCAGCCAAGACGTCCAAAATCTGGATATCCTCCCTAGCGAAGCGGACGCTCTGATCACACCGGATGTCCAATACCCCAAGCAGTTTTCCGGCGGACAGCAACGGGAGCGCGAGCTCCGACTGAGCTGCGGGGAGCTCGGGTAATTGGAAGTTGCGCGCAGCGTCTCCCTCGTTCACGGCGACCTGCGGGCGAGCCGTGGCGGCTGCCTGACCGATGCTCTCCGGGGAACCTACACGCAATCGGTACCCCCTTTCCACTATACGCTTGCCCCCGGCGGAGGAGGCCGCTTTCAAGATCACCCATTCTTCTGAATCGTCAAGCAGGAAGATAGCAACATCATAATAACGCAAACGTTCGGCCATCAGTGTGACCGCAGAATCCAACAACTGGCCTAAGTCCTGCAAGGCGGCCAGAGAACGGGCGAATTCCGCGATGGCATGAGATTGCTCCGAACGTCGCTGCAGCTGCTCCGTGCGTTCCGTCACGCGGGCTTCCAAAAGACGCCGGCTCTTCTCCAGCTCATCCGTAGTGCCACGCAGGTTCGCCAGCGCATTGCGCAGGCTTCTCATGTTCAGGTAGGTTGTCAAGCCCGCCACGAAGACCAGTATGAGGAACGTAAAAGATTGATTCATGAAGCTATATGCCGCTTCATCCGTCGGCAGGAGAGGGGCATAGAATCCCTGTCGCTCCGCAAGCCAAAGCGCGCCATAATATAACAATACCACGCCGCTCATCAGCAACGCATAGTAGGGTGCGAGCAGCACGCCGGCCATCGCGACGGCCCATAAAAAGAGTATAAAAGCGGGCGAGGCGGAGCCATTAAAAAGCGCGCAGGCCAACGCGATAAAACCAAAGATGCCCCAGACGTACAATTTGGACATCGCCCGGACGCGCCCACGGTGCGCCTGGATCAGGCAAAAAATGGCAAAGGGAATCACAACCAGAGAAAAGGCCGCTCTTCGCAAAGTCCCAGAGGCAGGGAGCAATCCCAATGGTCCCATCGCGGTGAGAATCGCGGACAAAGTGAGCATAAATCCGATGGTGACCACCATCAACGTGTTAAAGAGTCGTCCCAGGCGCGCCTCTTCCGCATCGGCAGCCTCCACGCCGACGAGACGCTCCCATTGCGTGCTCCACCAGGCCCGCCACCCCTTCCTCTGCACCGGTATTTGCGTCGTCATTTCTGCCCCCGCTCCGCCGGGGACATTTCATCCGCCGTCCCCAGATACGCCGCTGCCTGATCCGCGTCCAATGCCTTTCCTAACTCCGTCAGCGCTCGCTCCAGGACGGCTTCGACCTCCAGCTGCGAGCGAATGTTGGCGTTGATCTCGCCCACCAGCTGCTCGCGGGCAGCGCGGCGCTGGGTGGCTTCAACGAGACGCAGGTTATCCGCCGCCAGAGCAAATTGCTCGGCGATGGCCTCAACCAAAGTGATCTCCTCTTCGCTCCACGATTGCCGGCCCTCGGCTATCCTAACTCCCAATGCCCCCAAGGGCTGGTCGCGCAACATGATAGGCGCTACTAGGGCAGGTATTTTCTCACCGGCTCCCTCCTCTACCGTCTCGCCATTCCCTCCCCGTACCAATGTCCTGCGTTCCGCCATCGCCTGTCGCGCCTCGGGCAACACCGTCTCTCCCAGGGGAGCGACATCCGGCCCGGAGGTCTCGTAGCGGCCCGCGGTGGTCGTTTGCAGGTATTCGGCCCAGGCCTGCACCAGGTAATGCCGCTGAGTGGCCCGCGCCTCCGCCAGAGCGGTCTGCGCGGCAGTGTAGAGCTCGGCATTGGCGATGGCGTTTGCCAACTGGTCAGCCATCGTCTGCAACACGGCGATATCCGTCTCATCAAAGGCTGCGGCCGCGGTGCTCTGCACAGTCATCGCGCCGATGACTTTCCCGCGCGAGCGCAGGGGCAGTGCCATCTCCGAACGGGTCTCCGGCAACAACGGGTTATCGAAGCGCACGGCGGCTTCTCCCACATCCAGCTGGATATCAGCCTTATCCGTAGCCACGCACTGGCCGATCATTGAGTTCCCTCCCACTTCCAGCTGGTGCCCACGGGACAACATCTGCCGTCCGGCCTCGCCTGTGCCCGCTCGCAAGACGGCGAATTGCTCTTCCTCATCGAGCAGGAACAAACCCACGTAGTACAGATCAAAACGCTCACGAACCAGCTCCACCACCTGGGGAAGCAATTGATCGGGATCAAGAATGGAAGTGATAGCTTGGGAAACCTCGGCTGCCGCCCGCAAATTGCGGGTGCGCTCGTCCATACGTTGCTCCAGACCTTCCAACAACTCCCGCAGTTGCGTCCTCATGGTGGCAAAAGCTTGTGTCAGCACGCCAATCTCGTCCTCGCCTACCGGAGGAAGCGGGATATCCCATTCCCCGCCCCCCAGTTGTTGCGCTGCCATTGCCAGTTCCTGCAATGGGGTGACGAGACGGTTAGTAAGCATGATCCCTATCACCGCCATGAGCACGACAAGCCCCACACCCAGCGGCAAAAGACGTTTCAGCATCAGGGATTGAGTTGAGGTTTCCAATTCTTCTTGCAAGCCCTCCACGGCCCCCATGACTTTTCCCGCTTCCACCACACTGGCTAAGCTCCAACCGGTACTCTCCACAGGGGCGTAGGCGATGAACAATTCCTTTCCATTCACCTCTAAAGAGTCAAAACCCGCTGCGCCGGCCACCATTTTAGCCAATACAGGCGCAAATTCCTCCGGCGCCTCGGCCAGATCCGTCCCGAATTCGTCGGATTCAACGGCACGCCCCAAAATATCCCAATAACCTTGCTGTGGCAGAACAATGGTGTGTCCTGTCTCATCTACGAGAAAAGCGTAGCCTCCCCCGAGCAGCCGGGTGGCCTTGACGCTATCACTGATGTCCCTCAATGTCACGTCCACGCCAATGACCCCGACAAACTCATCCTGGTCAGTATAAACGGGGACCGCCGCCGTGACCAATAAGCCCTGACCGGTGGCATCCTCGTACACCGAGGTCCATACTGTTTCTTGCTGCGGGTTGTCCTCCACGGCAGCAACATACCACGGTCGCTGGGTAACATCCCAATCTGGTGGAAGGATGGCTCCCAGACCCACATTGGGATAGTACCAGGTGATCCCTTCTTTCGTCGCCAGGTAAAGGGCTAGCGTATGGGGGTCGCTTTCGTAGGTCTGGGGGAGAATCGAATCCAGATGTGCGCTTATCTGTAAATCCCTGCGCAAAGCGGCGTCAATCTCTACAAAGTTAGGAACAAAGACGGCGGAAACTTCATCTGGGTTGTTGATATACTGTCCCTCGGCCCCTGTGAACATGTGATCCTCGACTCGCCAGTAAGATGCGCTCCCGAAGACCTCGGGTTTCTCAAAGATGCGTGCCGCATACTGAGCCACGCTCTCCGCATCGTACTGTGCGCTCTGCAAAATAAGGTCGTTTTCCTGAGCGTTAGTGGTAGTGAGCTGCCGGAGGTAATCCTCAATCTGCAAACGCAACGTGGCACTGCTGGTCTGTTGGGCTTCTCGTCCCGTCTCCAACAGCGACAAGACGGACACGTAGGAGATGATAGCCGCCACCGTTATCACCATGCCCAACAGCAAAACCAGCACCCTGGTTCTGATGCTTCCTCGTACTCGTAAAGCAGCGTATTTTTCCATACTTATCTGCTCCTCAGCACCACAAGGTACGTTTTGCGGCTTCGCTATAATTCCGCATCGCCACCCACGACATCCCCGGCGTCCAGGAGCACGTAGGTCTGTGCTGCTCCCAACGCGCTGTTCAACTGCTCCGCCGTGATACGCAACAGGGACTCCATATCGATAGCCTGTCGCATCTTATCCGTGATCTCGCGCGTCACCAGCTCGCGTGTAGCACGACGCTGGGTGTCCTGAAACAAACGTGCGCTTTCCAGTGCCGCGCCCAGCTGCTCGGTGAACATTTCCAACAACTCCTGAGATTCTTCCGTCCAGGGGGCGCCACCTGCAGGCCGGCGGGCATCCAGTACACCGATGGTATGGCCCCGTACCTTGATCGGCAAAACCAGCCCCCCTTCCTCCATGCTCTCCGCTGCCTTTCCTTCTCTCCGTAGATAAAGACCCTGCCGGTTACGCCGGACCTCCAGACCGGGGTGGGCCTGCAACAGCGCGCGCCAGGCCTGAACGCTCAGCTCACCGGAAAGACGCCGCTCCGTCTCCAGGCTCTCCTGTACCCGCCGGAAAAGCCGCGCGTTGCTGATAGCCACGGTTATCTGGTCAGCCAGCGTCTGCAACACCGCTATGTCTTCCTCAGTAAAGGCCTCCGGCTCCATAGATTGCACGTCCAGCACACCGATAACCCCTTCCTGTGACTTCAACGGCAAAGCCATCTCCGAACGGGTATCCGGCAAATTCGGGTTTTCAAAGAATACTGCATCCCCACCCACGTCTAGCGCGATGCGCGGCTCACCGGCCCCGGCAGCGTATCCCACGATGCCGACCTCACCCACCTTCAACTTGTGTTCCCGCGCCAGCATACGCCGCCCACCGGCCGACGAGGCCGCCTGCAGAACAGCATATTCCCCCGTTTCATCTACCAAGAAAATGCCGGCGTGGTAGAAACCAAAACGCTCGGAGATAAGCCGGACGGTTTGGTCGAGAAGTTGGTCCACGTCACGGATCGCGGCGGCATCTCGCGCTACCTGCGCCGCCGTTTCCAGGTAGATACTCCGATGGGCCAGGTCGGCGGTACGATCGGCCACACGTTGTTCCAGGCTACCGATCAGATCGCGCAATTGGACAGTCATTTGGTTAAAGGTTCGCGCCAGGACGCCGATCTCGTCTTGAGATTCAACCTTGATCGTATATTGCAAATCTCCTGCGCCGATGGCCGTTGCGCCAGCCACCAGATCTTGCAGTGGACGGGTGATTCTAGCCATAAACACCCAACCGATACCAAAGGTAACGATCACGAACAAGATGATCAAAATGACCGATTGTTGTGTCATCTGGGTTGCCGTAGCATACACTTCAGCAAGCGGCTGCTGGACAACTACGTTCCAACCGGTGACTTCGACTGAGGAGTATCCTCCCCACATCTCGACGCCATTTTCGTCTTGGTAGGTACTGGCGCGCTGACCCGCGACAAAGAGAGTCTGAATATCAGTCACTCTGTCCGCCGCGGGACGCAGCCCCCAATCTGGGTGCGCGACCCATTGACCCTCATGCGTCACGATAAAGACGATGCCTTCCTCGCCGGCCTTCGTTTGCACGGCTATCTCTTGCAGGTGTTGTACACTCACGTCCGCGCCCAGGACACCGATGATCTCACCGTAATACTGGATCGGAAGCGCGATAGTGATGAGCGTTTCTCTATCTCGGCTGAACGGTGGAGAAATATACAGCTTGCCCTGCCGTGCTTGTTGAAACCAGGTCTTCTCAGTCCAGAGGCCGCTCGATATCCCGGTCGTGTTAGCTATCTCATTGCCTTCAGTACTTATCGTGTACAGGGCGCGAAACACGCCAGATTGATCGCCGGCAATGACATTCTGTAGAATCAAAGAGTGTTGCCAGGGATCCATTTGCGCGATGCCCGGCATCTGAGTAGTCAAAGACAGGATGCTGACCACATTATTGATAAATTGCTGAACTTCGGCAGCCGTCCGGTCTGCTAGCTGCAAGTTACTGGTAACGCTGGCTTGTTCCATCGCCTGCCGACTGGTATTGATCAACCACACGCCGGTCACGGCCGTGGAGCCAACGACCAGAAATAGCAGCAGGGCGATCAAGCGCGTGACTAGACGATGTCTAGTTGGAACCCGTCGCACCTCGACCGGCAAGCGCGAATCTGGTTCCCGTCTAACTTGATCGTTCGCCCGCTCTTGATTCACCACCATCATCACCTCCGCAGCCACTTGGAACAGTACACCTTGTGCCAGGTGCGTCATTTCTGCCGTATTGCGTTAAAGTCTAGCTAAGGATAAATGTTACCAATCTTCCAAGACTACCACAGAACCATCCGGCTCAAACTCCAAAACCGTCTGAGAGCCATTAGCTACCGAAAACTGGCTGTAGTCCGTCACGGGAAGTCCATTGACCTGCGTCAAAGCGATTTTGATGATGCCCCCGTGAGTAGCAACCACAATGTTCTTCCCGCAATGTTGCTGGGCCAAGTCACGTATACCCTGCCAACTGCGCTCCGCAGCCATATTCAAAGACTCACCTTCAAACTGGATACCCTCGACAAACTGAGGTTCTACTAGATCAGTTGTGTCTGGGATTCCGGAAGGAAAAGAAATGTCTGGGTCAGAGGCCCAAGAAACCCGCATTTCCTCTGGAATCTGCCCACCTTGATAACCCGTGTAGATTCCCAAGCCAATTTCCCGTAAATTATCGTTGATGTGAACGTCAAGCCCATGCAGAGCAGCAATGGCAAGCGCCGTATCATGTGCTCGCGACAACCGGCTGGAAAAGATCGCGTCTATGTCTTTATCCGCGAGTTCCTGCGCGAGCGTTTCTGCTTCCGCTATGCCAACCTCGTCAAGAGGGATATCGGCATTACCTTGTAAAATATGCTGCTCATTCCAGCTCGTTTGTCCATGCCGGACAAGAATGATCCTTGTCGGCTTAGAGCATGACCGGTCGACTACTGTCTGGTAACCCACCCAAGCCAGACCCAGAAGGATCAAGCCTAGAACGACTGTGATAAATGTATTTTTCTTGTTCACTATTACCTCCACAAAGTTAAGAAATTAGCACATGCACGTTATAGAATGGAAATATATCGCGTACAACCGGGCACCACTAACCTAAGCAATACGGCAGAAATGGCGCACCTGACGAGCAGGTGTAAAAGGCTGGGTCTAACCCAGGCACCTAGGCAAGCGGCCCAGCCTCGTAGCCCACAATGACTTACTCACTCCGTGAGATACACTCCTCCCAACTTCAGCAAGCTCGTGGCGTGAAGTTTGAAGCCCTGTACTCGGGAAGATGTCACGACCATGTACATCATGTGATTCATGAACGCCCACGGCGCATCATCAATGATGATGCGTTGCGCCTCCACGTAGAGTCGCCTCCGCACGCTACGATCCATTGTCTCTGCAGCTGCGGTCAATAGCTCGTCCACCTGCGGATTGGAGTAGTTAGCGTCATTGAGATTGGCTGCGACCATCGGTGTGGAAAGCAACGGGTTCAAGTAAAAATAGGGATCGGGCGGGCCGCCCGACCAACCTAGTAAAAACATGGGGGCTTCGTCGGCGTCAATCGCCGTATTATACTCCGGCCACGTGTCAAATGCCTTGATCTCGACCTCAATGCCCACCTCTGCTAGATCTCTTTGCACAGCCTCCGCCAGTCCCAATGGGTTCGGGTCATAGGGTCTGGATATGGTAGAGAGAAACAAAGTGGTTTCAAAACCATCCGGGTAGCCAGCTTCTGCCAGCAATGTTTCCGCCTTAGCGGGATCATAATCGTACTGTCGCAAGCTGGCATCGTACCCCCACGAGCCGGGGGGCAAAGGACCGATAGATTCAAGTGCAGCATCGCTAAAAACCTCGTGGATGATGCGTGGTTTATTGAGCGCAAAATTGATCGCCTGTCGCACCTGTGGGTTCGAGAAAGGCTCCATTTGGGTGTTGAGGCCCATGTAGCCCACGCTCATGCCGGGTTTTTTGTACAATACCAGACTTTCGTCAGCCATCACCGTGCTAATATCTGCCGGCTCCAACCCATCCATCATATCCAGGTCGCCCTGTTCCAGGACTGCCAGCCGTTCCCGGTTATCTGGAACGACCACAAACACGAGCCGGTCTATTGCAGGGCGTCCGCCCCAGTAGTCCTCATTAGCTTCCAGGACGATCTCCTCGTCCGGCGTCCAGCTCACAAGTTTGAACGGCCCGCTACCTACCGGGTGTTGGGCAAAGTCCTCACCGTATTTCTGAATAGCCGCCGGGGACGCGATGCTACCGGCAAAAACCGGCAAGGCATACTGGAGAGGGGCGTATTTTTTCGAGAGCACTATCTGAACCGTGTAGCTGTCAATGACTTTGACTTCCTCGATCGCGCCAAACAAAAACTTACCGAAGGAAGACTTACCAAAGTAACCAGGATGCTCTTTGTCTAACATACGGTCAAAATTGAACTTGATCGCCTCCGCATTCACATCCGTTCCATCGTGGAACTTGACGTTTTCACGCAAATAGAACGTCCAGGTCAATTCGTCTGCGGAAACATCCCAGCGCTCGGCCAGTCCCGGCTTGACCTCGGGAGTCTCTGGGTCAAATTGCAACAAACAGTCGTAAAGAACGTTTATCACCTTGATGGATTCCTCATTAGTAGCATAAGCCGGGTCCAGAGTAGGGGAATCCGCGCTCCGCCCAAAGCGCAATGTGCCGCCAATGTGTGTTTCTTCCGTCGCCATCTCCGCCGGCAGAGTTGGCGTCGGTGTACCGTTTCCAGAGGTGCAACCAACGATCAGTGAAATCACTAATGCAGCTATGCCAATCGTGACCCGGCCAGTCTTACACGCAAAGCTTTTGCCGCTCATGTCTAGCCTCCTTACTTGTGAGAATGGTTTACAGATAGGACTTTCGCTAACGACATTTTCAACTTCTCGCTCATTGAATCCCTCCGTCGGTGAGCGTGTAGTTTACAGATAGGACTTTCGCTAACGACATTTTCAACCGCTAATCCACGCGAATTAACGCAAAAAAACTACTAGAATTAGCGTAAATTGGCGTTCATTCGCGGTTTAGCTCCCTAACAAGCGAAACTCCTAACAGAGTCAAACAACCTCTACCGAATGTGTTCAGTATATTTCCTCGTCACTCATCGTTCGCCATTGCCAGACGGATCACAATCTCATCCAACCCCAGCGCCGCGTACATTTCATTCGCCGCCGTCTTGAGCACGGTTTCCATATCCAAAGATTCGTGCATGTGCGCCGTGGCCGCGCGCAGGAGCTGTTCCTGCTGCGCCCGGCGGCGGGTGTCTTCTAACAAACGCGCATTCTCCATAGCCAACGCCAAACGACCGGCCACTTCCTTGACCAGCGAGACTGTCTCCGGGGAAAAGGCCTCGCCTTCAGCGCGCAGGTTGAGCAATCCTATCTCCTGGTCCCGCAGCGTGATGGGCACAGACAGGGCACCGCTGGCAGCTGACCCGCTGTCCTGACGCAGCCCGGCGACCGGCTCAATGCCCGCACGACTGTAACGATACCCCAATGGCCGCTCACTCCTCTGGGCAACCGCGGCCCACGATTCCTGAGTGTAACGACCGGAGGCCACTTCCAGGTCGCGCATGGTCTGTTTCATCTCCTGGAGCAGACGGGCGTTTTCAATAAACACTGCCAATTGGTCGGCCACGGCCTGCGACGCCACCATGTCGTCCTCGTCAAAGGCAGCCGGCTCCCGACTCTGCACATCCAAAGCGCCGATGACCCGCCCGCCCACCTGCAGCGGCAGCGTCATCTCCGAACGGGTCTCCGGCAATAGGGAATTCTCGAAGTGTACGGCGTCAGCGCCCACGTCGAGGACAATACGGGGTTGACCGGTACGGGTGACGCGGCCCACAGTGCTGATTTCGTCCATTTCCAACTGATATCCGCGCTCCAGCATCGTGCGGCCGGCCTCGCCGGTGGCGGCCTTCAAGACAGCATACTCGCCCCGCTCATCTACCAAAAAGATGCCGGCGTGATAAAGACCCGAACGATCCCGGATCAGATTGACGGCGCGGTCCAGCAGCTCATCCAGCTCATGTGTGACGGCTGCACTGCGGGCCACATCGGCGGCCAGCTGCAGTCGCATAGTCCCGCGCCGCAATGCTCCCTCGGCCCGCTTGCGCTCAGTGATGTCACGCAAGACCACCAGCCGTCCGGTGACGCGCTCCTGATAATCACGCAGGAATGAGATGCGCAGGTCAAAGGTGCGCTGCGTTCCCCCCTCGCCCAGGACGATTTCTGTCTGTATCTCTGTCACATCGTGGCAGTGTGCGACCAAGTCGGGCCAGCCGGCTAGCGCCTGGGCCGCCGGTTGCCCGATCACCTCTGTGGCCGGGCGGTCAATGATCCGTTGAATGGCCGGATTGAGCTCCACGACGCGGCCCTGCGCGTCCAACACAAGCAAGCCATCGTGCAAACCTTCGATAATAGCCTCGCGCGCCACCGGCACGATGTCCAACAGCTGCGGGCGAAAGATGGCCCAGGCCAAGGACAGACCCATGGCAACAAAAGCGAAGGGGGTCAGATCCAGCGAGGTGGGAATCAGATTGAAGACAGATAACACGTTCCCGAGCAGCGGCGCCGACACACCAATCAATAGAGCGCCCGCCTGTTCGCGGTAAAGACGCGGTGAACGAATAAGTACCTGGACAATCAAGAGATCGCCGAGTAGGATCAACAGGTAAGAATACACCGTGTGTACCCACCACGCCGCGCCATGAGATGCATGCCACATCAGCAGCGAACCGACTCTTTCCAATTCAATATTGGTCCAGATCAAATTATGATACTTATTAGTCCAGACCAACAGCAACATGACCAGAGGTTCAACGGCCAACCAGGCGAGGCCCCGGCGTGTCAGCCACTTGGCCCCACGACCGGTGTACTGCAACGCGAAGACCAACCACGCCGTTGAGGTGACGACAATGCCCACGTAGCGTACCTGTGACCAGAAGATTTTAGCCGGCAAGTCAACACTTGCCAGTCGCAAGGCGTACGCCAGCGACCATTCAGCCGCAGCCAGCATCAGCAATGCGAGCGCTGTTGCGCCAGGCGCGGTACGCCGCCGCCAGGCGAAGACTGCGACAGCAAGTAAGATAGCCGCTGCTATAACCAAAGGTAGCGCATAAGAGACGTACTGCCAATGCATGCTCAAGCCTCCTCCCTCTCACTCGCTGCCGGAGACGCTTCAGGAGGAACCACGTGGACCGATACCTCAGCCACCTGGGGTAATTGTCCCAGTTCACGCACGGCAGTCCGCAGCACGGCATCCATGTCGAGAGAGCGCGTGAACTGGGCCGTCATCTGTCCGACCAGCTGCTCACGCTCCGCCCGACGCCGGGAGTCCTCCAACAGTCGGGCATTTTCCAGGGCCAATCCAACCTGAACGCTCAAGGATTCCAACATCTCCACATCTTCGGATGACCAGGGTTCCTGTCCTTCTTCTCTCCAGAAAACGAGGGAGCCTACGTTCTGACCGCGCAACGAAACCGGCGCGACAATCCGTCGCCCCTCCGCCTGCAGCTCTGCCTGTTGCATGCTGGCCTGTAAGGTCCCGGCGGGCAACGGCGGCTCTTGTTCCAGCGGTGTAACCTGCCCCCCGCTGAGAAAATACCCCTCAGGTTTGCCGGCCAGTCGTTCCCGCCAGGCACTCCGGGTCTGCTGCCCATACAAAGTCTGTAATTCCTGTAGGGCCTGACGGCTTTCCTCCAATAAATGCGCATTGTCAATCGCCAGCGCCAGCTGATCGGCTAATGTCTGCAAGATTTCCACATCTTCTGCGCTGAAAGCCGCCGCTCGTTCAGATTGCACGTCCAGCACACCGATCACCTGACCGTGAACCTGCAACGGCAAGCCCGCCTCCGAACGGGTCTCCGGGAGATCGGGATTATTGAAGAAGTAGGCGTCCTGCCCCACATCCAACGCGACGCGCGGCTCACCCTGCGCCGAGACGTACCCCACAATGCCGACCTGTCCCACCTCCAAGCGGTGCCCACGCGCCAGCATTCGCTGTCCGCCCTCTGAGGAGGCCGCTGCCAGGATAGCATAGGTCTTGGCCTCATCCAGCAGGAAAATGCCGGCGTGGTAAAAGCCAAATTGTTCCGAGATGAGCCGCACGGTAGCATCCAGCAGCTGCTTTACATCCCGGATAGCTGCAGCCTCGCGGGCTACCTGGGCCGAGGCCTCTAATTCTGCAGAACGTCGCGCCAGGTCGTGCGTGCGCTCGGCCACACGTTGTTCCAGGCTGCCGATCAGCTCGCGCAGCTGCGCCGTCATACTGTTGAAAGCTTGAGCCAAAGTGCCGATCTCATCACGGGTACGCACCGTTACTTCTTGCTCCAGGTCTCCAGCCGTTATCCTGGTTGCCGTCTCGGTCAAGGCGATGATGGGGGCCGAGATCTGCCTGGCTGTTCCATAGGCCGCCGCAACAACAAGACCAACCATAATCAGGCCTACCAGGACGAACGTCCGGGTTAGTTCCCTCGCTGGAGCCAGAGCTTCTTCCTGTTCCACCTCAGCCAGCAGGGCTAACTCTCGTTCCTCCATCCACCGGTAGGCACCTACGACGGGCACGCCGCGATAGTTCTCGTAAAGACCGGTTCCATCCATACCCCCCAGGGCAGCATCTATGCCCTCAGTATGTACGCCTCGCGGAAAACGTTCGGGACCAAACTTGGCCTCTGAGACGAAAACGTTGAGTTGGTCAACCAGGTAAGTTTCTCCCGTAGCGCCCAGTCCGGTTTTTTCCAGGAGAATCTCGCCCAGCACATTCAGGTTAAGATGCACGGCCAGCACGCCCACCCTAGTGCCACTATCATCAAAGAGAGGCGTGGCAATGGTCATAGCCGGCTGGCCGAGGCTCACCGACGGATAGACGTTCTGAACGTATGTTTCTTCTCTGCCGCGCACGAAGTAGGTATCTGTGACCTTATATTCGCCTTCGTGTTCCCTGTTTGTGGAGAGCCTCACCTGGCCGCCGACATCGGTGAGGAGAAGTATTTCGAGGAAGTCAGGCTCCTCGGCCAGGATTGTAGTAAAGTGATTTTGCAAGATTTCATAGGCGGACAGGAATTGGGGGTCGGTTTCCTCCCGCGTCAGGAGTGACCCGGCGTACTCACGAACGATGGGAGCCTGCGCCAATAAGCGTGTATTCCGCTTCATACCGGCGACCCAGCGGTTGATCGCGTCTTCCTTCAGGACGGCCACAGCGGTGAGTCGCTCAAAGGTCTCCTGCTTCAGAGTATCTACGGAGCGCTGGCGAGACATGCCAGTCAGGATGACCAACGGTATGAGCGAGAGTAATAGAAAGTAGCCAACCAGGCGTGTTAGCATGCTACGTCTCCGACGTCTCATCTACCAACCTCCCTTGGGCAATCAGATCCGGCAAGCAAATTATGCGTGATGGAACGAGCGCTATGGATTGGCCTGTCTGTAGAAGACAAATTTGCCACCTTTAATTTGGATGATCACTGCACTCTTGACCGGATCACCTGTCCCCTTGTACTCCATCGCCCCGGTCACGCCTTCATACCGTTCGACGCTGCTCAAGCCATTGCGGATAGACTCGGGATCGACGGCCCCCTTGCTCTTTATGACCTGGAAGAGCAGGCCGAAAGCATCATAAGTCAGAGCGGCCACATCGTCGGGAATCTCATCATAAGCTTCTTGGTACTTCTTGATGAAGTCTTGAGCCATGCCACCAGCGATGTCTGTAGAGTAATGCGTGCTGAAGTAAAACCCCTCCATCTGAGCTAGATCGGCGGACTCCAGGCCGACCCAGGAATCGCTGCCAATAATGGGACACGTTACTCCTATTTCAAGCGCTTGCTGCACCTGCAAAGGGACTTCGTTGTAATAGTTAGGCAAAAAGAGAACCTCGGCTTCTGAATCCCGGATGGCGGTGAGTTGCGCGGTAAAGTCCTCTTCACCGGTGGTGTAACTCTCGAAGGCTACTACCGTACCGCCGGCCTCCTCGAAAACTTGTTTGAAGATATCGGCGATGCCTTTGTTGTAGGCACTGGCTACATCATACAAGACGGCTGCCTTGGTGACCCGCAGCTCCTCCATCGCAAATTTGGCCATGATCCGGCCCTGGAAGGGATCAATAAAAGCCACCCGGAAGACATATCTCTTGCCGGCCGTGGTCTCGGGGTTGGTAGACCAGGGACTGATCATCGGGATGCTAGCTTCCTCACAGATAGTGGAAGCAGGGATAGCGTTCCGACTGGCTTGAGGGCCAATGATGACCGCAACGTTGCTCTGGTTGATCAGTTTCTGAGCCGCGCTGGCAGCAGCCTGGGCCTGATCCTTGTCGTCCTCAATGAAGAGCACCACTTTCATCCTCTGACCACCGACTTCCAGCCCGCCCGCGTCGTTTATCTGCTGGGTCGCCAACTGGGCCGCGTTGACGGTTGATATCCC
>Ga0190315_1000771_pt1 | contig 14541 bp, 12 predicted proteins | sample 48701101_MG_FD_161673 | JGI IMG/M metagenome (GOLD analysis project Ga0190315, IMG submission 161673) | Hydrothermal vent sediment bacterial communities from Southern Trench, Guaymas Basin, Mexico - 4870-11-0-1_MG | ecosystem: Environmental > Aquatic > Marine > Hydrothermal vents > Sediment ...
CCTTAACCCTACATATCTTATCATTCTTTAACGATATACTATCAATTATTCTAATAATGGATAATATAAGAATATACAGAAGCATGGAAGCTATTACATTATCATCACTTTTAGCTAGGGAGATATGTCATAACGGACCTAAGGGATCCCTTAGTTTGGTCGATTGTCTACGCTATATACATCATAAAAAGCCATTGTTTATGATAACAGATTATGCCCATTCGATAGGAGAGATCAAGGAAGTTCTACAATATGTAATGGCATTAGAGATACCTACATTATTCTTATTCACTACGGCACCCGAGGAAAAGATAGACTATGGATTAGCTAGTATAGCAGTATTAGATCCTGAAAGGGGGACTCTACGCTGGGGTAGAGGATCTGATCTAAGTCATAAAATAAATATTCATATTAAGACTATAAAGAGTATAGTTTCATCATATGGTGGTTATGTAGAAATTGAGGGACTAGATGATGCTAGAGCCAAAAGTAATAAGATATACTTTTCTATACTCAAAGCTAGAGAAATGTGCTACTAATAGTAAGTTGAGGATTAGATTGGTAAAGAGAATTTAATAACACAGTCCTACATGCGACTTATCTCCCTGGATATAGTTGTAAGATTTAGTCTGTCTTCTACCTTAGAACTTATGGACTTATCTTAGAGTGGGACTCTTAAGAATGAAAGTAGCTAGTGCGAAAGTGTCAACCACTATCACGGTCTTCCCTCACAGATCGTACTGCAAATCCCTCAGGTACCTTTATGGGCATCTTCTTGAGGATTGTGATAACCTTTCTAATATTCTCTTCAGCCTCAAGTCTGCGTATTCTATCCTCGACAGACCTCCTGAGCTCCTCAGCCCAGTTAACTCTGTCCTTATACCTCTTCGTTTTTTCCTTAATCTCACGCCTAACCTTAAAGCTCACTACACTCATAGTATACCATAATGTATACCAATTAAATTATATTTATTGTAGTTATTTCTACTAAGAGCAACACATACCTGATCATTACTCTCATAAGATTTTAATCTCTCGTACTCTAAGTATCACGAAGGTGAATAGGGAGTATAAGTGGAGAGTACATACATAAACTGATTCAGGAGATCAATGAGACTATTTCAGCTATAGTAGATGCTACGAATAAACCATATGATAGAGTGAATACGGTTGAAAAGTACGCTATTAGATATCACCTCATAGTTATAGCTGAAGCCCTGATAGCACTAGCACTTCACATAGCTAGGAGAATGTTTAACACTAGACCAGAGACTCCGATACATGCTCTCCAGGTGAGACAATCAGCTATTAATAGGGGACATTGACGATGAAAAGATATACAATACTGTGAAAAAAGACTTTAAAAATATACAAAGATTTCTTAAGAGGATATCTCATGTTATTTGATAAAAAGTTCAAATATTATAAAATAGATGAATATAATAGAAGGAAAATAATTGAAGAGATTAAAAGTACGTTAGAAAAGGACAATAGAGTAACTCTTGCGATAATCTTTGGAAGCTTCATTGAGTTAAATAGCTTTAGGGATATAGATATCGCTGTATACGGTCCCAAAATAGATCTAGAAGATATAATAGAGATTTCAGTTAAGTTAGAAGAAAAGCTTAAACTACCAGTGGATGTAGTGCCAATGGACAAAATAGCATCAACCCTTAGATACCACATACTCATAAGAGGACAGGTAATACTGGAGAAGATAAGTGGTACCTATGAAGCACTTCTAAGCCTAACATTTGATGAGCTAGACAGTTTAAAAATGCTTAAAGGTAGTTGAGAGGTATATTCTCTAAGCTTAGATTCGAAATAATCCTACCAATTCTATGATCTTTACGATATGAGTATTTTCTTCCATTACGTACTCCTCCTAGATGAGTATTTATAAACAATAGTCTTCTATGAACATGAGAGTTGTATGAGAGACTTCATGAGGCATGTAGCAGCTGGTATGCTCTCACCTAAAGATATAAATTTTAGGATATATAGTAAGTGCAAAGGTACTCCACGTTACTCTAAGTAAAACTACGAGGTGAATATTCTCTACATAGGGAAGAATGTTAATGAGCCTGAGGAAGAAGAGCTTAGGGATATCTGCTTATAGGTGGACATTCTGTTAGATTGATATAGGAGGCTGAACAACTAGCATGATCTTAATGCTACCATCCTCATTAAAACTCATATGTAGGATAAGTAAGATAGTCTTCTGTAATACTCTAAAAGGTATATTATCAAGCTAATTAGTATGGTTTCACGTAGTCCTCGGGTCTAGGGATAGTAGGCTTAAGGCCCTTTCTCTTACGTAGCTCTAGGATCAAGTCTTTTAACATAGATTCAGGAACTGGAGCCCATTTTAAGAATTGTGTACTCCAGAAGGCTTTGCCCTTAGTAGCTTCTCTCATATCATCAGAGAGACCTACAGTCTCCGAGACAGGTATTTCTCCAGAGATATGGAACAGGAGGCCAGACTCCTTCATATCGTGAATCCTACCCCTCCTCTTAGTTAATATACCAAGAGCAGCACTAACCCAGTCCTGAGGTACCTTAATATCTATCTTCAGAATAGGTTCAAGAAGAGTGGGTCTAGCAGATAGGAATGAAGCAAAGATCGCATTTTTTATTGCGGGCATGGTTTGTGCAGGTCCTCTGTGGGCAGGATCTTCATGGATTACCGCATCCCTGAGGATGACCTTGATACCCCTTATAGGCTCTTGAGCTAGTGGTCCCGCCTCGACTGCCCAGTGAAAACCAGAGATGAGAGTATCCCTTACCTCTCTTAGGTGCTGTACTCCCGATGTTAGGTTTATCATGATATTAAAGTTCTCATCTATTGACCATATCCCTCTAGCCTCATCAGTATCCCATCCTGCCACCTTTCTCAGTATCTTAGCTCTCTCCCTCCAGTCCTGCTCATCATATACCTCTCCTCTAGCCAGTAGTTCTAGAGTGGTCTCATCTAATGGTTCTACATTGACGTAGAATTTGTTGTGTTTGTTGGGGGATTTACCCTCATATACTGGACCCTCATCTCTTACAGTCTCTCTGTACCTTATCATAGGTGGTGAGGTTACTACGTCTACTCCACTTCTCCTCTTTAAATCCCATAGAGCTATCTCTAGGTGTAGGGTTCCCATTCCGCTGAGTAGGTATTCTCCGGTCTCCTGGTTTATGTATACTTTAAGTGTTGGATCCTCTATCGCCATTTTCCTCAGCGTCTCTACGAGCTTAGGTAGGTCGCTACTTCTCTTAGGCTCTATGGCTATAGTGACCACAGGCTCTGTTATATACCTCATCCTCTCGAAGGGTCTCATAACCTCTGAATAGTCCACATCAACACAGGTCTCTCCCGCTCTCGCCGCATCTAGTCCTAGTAGTGCTACTATATTTCCAGCACTTATGAAGTCCACTTCCTCCCTATAGGGACCCATGTAGAGGCCCACCTGTACAACTCTCTGTGTCCTCTTAGCTCCTATCAGATAGAGTTCCTCACCCTTGGTCACTGTGCCAGAGAAGACTCTACCAGTAGTTACGAGACCAGCATGGGGATCAGCTACTACCTTACTCACAGCTATTACCAGAGGACCATCAGGATCGCACTCGAGCATAGCCCTTCCAATCTCACTATCCAGATCTCCGTGCCATAGCTTGGGTATCCTATACTTTTGAGCCTCCTTGGGATTAGGTATGTGTTCGATTACCATATCTAGGATAGTAGCATAGAGGGGAAACTCCTTAGCAAGTTCCTCGTAGTAACCACGTTCATAAGCATCGACAATATAGCTGAACTTTATCCCTTCATCCAACATACGCTTAAAGGTGAGACCCCACTTGTGGAGAGCACTACCAAAGGCGACAGTACCCTTTAGAGGATGTACCTTCCAGTTCTCCTTAAAACCGGGCTCACCGTAAAGCTCAATGAGACTATTGAAGTCCTTGATTATCTGGAGAAACCTCTGCTGAACTTCCTTAGGCTCTAGACGAAGCTCCCTGATTAGCCTATCCACCTTATTGATGAAGAGGAGGGGCTTTACTCTCTCCTCTAGACCCTGTCTAACTACAGTCTCTGTCTGTGTCATGACCCCTTCTACAGCATCCACTACTACTATAGCACCATCCATTACTCTTAGTGATCTCGTGACGTGTCCTGTGAAGTCTACGTGTCCTGGAGTGTCTACTAGGTTTATTATATAGGGTTTTCCATTCCACTCGTGGTATAGACTTATGTTTGCTGCTTTTACCGTCATCTGTCTCATCTGCTCTATAGGTACGTAGTCTAGGGCTAGGGCTTTTCCTGCTACTTTTGGTGAGAGCATTCCTGCTGCCATTAATAGACTATCCGATAGTGTAGTCTTACCATGGTCTACGTGCGCCAGAGTTCCTATGTTGCGTACTTGTTCGATGTTCTTCATGATCTTCTGGATTTCTAGTACTTGTTTGAATCTTACCACTTTTCCACCTCTAGCGTTAGTCTTATCGGCTTATTTATAAGCCTTATTCTTTTTAGAATCTATCATTTTCACAGTATAGTTCCATGGGTATAAGTCCTAGTGGTAGTAGAATAACACCCAAGGTAAGAGGGTAGACTATTCAAGTTATGTCTAGTATCTTCTCTTAACGGCTTACTGTAAATTAGTAATAGTCACGATTCTTCTCCTCTATGCCTCTTGCATAATCTTTATTCTGTTACAATAGGCTTTAATAAAAGTTTAGAGTTGAAGTCTTACTATGCAGATGGCGATTTAAATAGTTCATTTAGTAACTTCTCACATATATCTACGTGATCTTTTGCAATACTGTAGGCCTCTGGTGCATAATCCTTAAAGTAGTCCACATCAATTCCCTTTTCATACCCGTATCCAGCCAATCCCCTCAATTCTGCTAGTTCAGCAATGCTTCTAGACATATCTAGAATAAGATCTCTAAACCATTTCGGCAGGTCCTCTCTATTCCTCAGCTCACTGAATACATCGCTGATATCATGTTCTCTGGGGTAATCTATTCCTAGGGCTATAAGTACTCCTTTAGACGATTGCTCAACAGCCATCTGGGCTGAGTATACTACATCGTCCCATCTCTCATCCTCTAAAGCCCTAAATGCGCTTTGAAGCCACCTACGGGCTCTAGCTAGAGCTTTATAGGCTAGTTCGATGTTTGAGACACTAGTCATAAAGTATAAACCTCTCCAGCTTTAATCTCCTTGATTATCCAATAGTATTTACCATCGGGCTTAGTGATTCTCTTAGCACCGTATTTTATCAACCTCTCTCTTAGGGTATCTATGATCCTGGAGATGAAACAATCTCTATCGTAGATTACTATCCCATCTAGCACTATGTCAAGGTATATCCTATGGAACTTCAGAGCTTCTCTCCTACCCAGAGGGTAATGCTGTATTACTGGAGTATAGCCAGCCTCCACTGCAGACCTGTACTCACCTGTCTTTCTGAGCTTCTCCCTAATTTCATATAATTCCCTTAGTCTCTTCCAAATGGGCATATTGTCCCAATCGTCAACAATTATCAGTAGGTCTATATCGCTATCTCTATCCCAATCACCTCTACTGACGGAACCGAATAGGACTATACTCAAGAGTCTACTACCAAAGTGTTCTAGTAGGAGCCTACTATATCTCTCCACGAGTGGAGCATAGTACTTGTGGGGGATCCTTTCAATATTTATAATTCTAAACTCGTTTCTAGCTCCGATTAGCTCTAGAATTTCCTGCATGAGCTTTAAAACCTTAAGCCCCCTATCTGTTATCCTATAACCTATTCTACCCCTAGTCAGTAGTCCATGGTTCAGTAGGAACTTAATTTTTCTACTCAAAGTTCTAGGATTGTTGACAATGGATTTCAGATCACTGAACCTAACAAATTCAAATTCTCTAGCATATCTCAGAATCCTATAGAGAGATAGATCTATCATCAAATTAGATATACTTTAGTATATTTAAGATTTACTAAGGTATACTTATTCTCTCAAGCTATCACATACTCATGAGCACGTAAGGATAGAAAGCGTAAAAGAGAGGAAAGCTATTCGACATCAGTACGCATACTATAGACTACACCTACTCATAGTAGATTATTGGAGAAATTATGATACTCCTACTATATATGATATCCAAAGTATGAAGAAGCCTGTACCGAGTGAGGAATTAATCTATGCGAATGTTAGGGCATCTCTCTTTAATTACCTTGAGGGACTTTTTAGCATCTTCGAATCCCAGTTCAAATACTAGGGGGCCTTTAAAATCTCTGGCATGTAGGTAGTTGAAGAAGTCCTCTATAGGCAGATCCCCTTCTCCTAGAGGTAGATGATCTTTGACAATTCTATGCTCATTCAGTTTTCTATGGAAGCCATCGTGTAGGTGTATCTCAACTATACGATCCCAGTAGTTCTTTAGAAACTCTATAGTGGAGATGCTGTTAGAGTATCCCGCTAAGAGATGTCCTACATCGAAGCATATTGAAAGATCATACTGTACTATCACAGGATAGATTTGTTCGAATGGAAATTCGATATTTTCTATAGCTAGTAGTTGTGGAGATACTTCACTTTTAGAGATTATCTCTTCCATACACTCTGAAGCCCTCAGTAATATGTAGTTACTGATCATTCCCCTAGCTGCTGGAGGGAGATTAAGTCTTGAAAACTCTGCAGCTAGAGCTCCCGTTAGATGTAGTACATAGCACTCTGGCTCTAGAGGACTAGATATATTAATTGACTCAACTATGGACTCTACAGAGGCTCTTCGTATGTGTTTATTAGGTGAGGTCAGCTCTATAGACCATATTGGCAAGTGGACGCTATAGCTAATTCCCTGAGTATCCTTTAATTCTATGAGTTTTCTTATTATCTCTTTATCTAGGGAAGTGGGCACTACGTACATAGCGTCTAGACTAAGCTCTGCGTGTTTAAATCCCTCTTTCAGCACTCTCTCGCAGATCTCTAGGAAATTGAACTTAGAAGTATCCAAGCCTTCTTTTAAAATAAATCTAATCACTTCATTGAACATCAGGGGCTGGATTCCAAATCTCATGGCTATACCGTTAACACCTAGTAGTTCTACTTATAAAGTATTATTAGGAAAAGAGTGCCAATAGAGAGATTGATTAATGGTCTGAAGTATATTGTATTGGTACTGCTAATGACATCAGCAGAAACTACAGGGTGCGAGTATACTGTAGTGCTAGAGAAAGTAACATTTAAGGGGGCTGTAATCAAAAGATAATTAACAAGGAGATAATACGATCAATACTGGAGATAGAAAAGGAAATTGATAAAAAGCAATCAAAAGATAATCAATGAGAACCATGTATATATGATAATGGTCTATGATTCCAGGTCTCTCGGTGAGGTATTTCTCTAGGATTAGAGTTACGGTTGAGCTCACATTAAAGCCAGTTAATAAGTACTGTTACAGCTAAATAAAGAAATGATATGAGATACGTAAAGGCTAAAATCACTGAGAGTACTAGAGAGCAAAACTAGATAGGCTAGGATATTAGCGCATAATCGGATCTTAAGTGGTATTTTTAAACTGCTGCAGGTTTTTGTTAAGTAAGGTTTATTACATTCTTTATAGGGAAAGATATGTCAGTTTAGGGGGAGACTTATGTCTCTAAGGTCAATTTTAGAACTTCTAGCTAACGGACGTATTTCCGTAGATGAAGCTGAATCTAGGATTAAGCTTTTCGTCCTAAAGAAAATCAGTGAGAAGATTCAACTAGACGTAGGCAGAGAGCACAGGATCGGCATCCCCGAGATCATACTAGCTGAATACAAGGATTGCGAGGAGCTTAAGAGCGCTGTTCTAGAGATGGTGGAGGAGAGGGGCAGGGCTATAGTAACTAGGCTTAAGAAAAATCAAAGATCCGTAATCGAGAATTTTAAGGATAGCTACAACGTACACATAAGCTCAACAGGTAGGATAGCTGTTATCAAGAAAAGAGATTTTAAGGTCAAGTTTCTAGGAGGAAGAATCGGTATAGTTACGGCTGGAACCGCAGATGTCCCTCTTGCGGAGGAAGTTAAGGTTATTGTTGAGGAATTCGGCTGTAAAGCCTTCACTATCTACGATGCAGGCATAGCCGGATTGCATAGAACTGTTGAGGCTTTGAAATTTCTTCACGAAAACGACGTAGACGTTATAGTTGTTATAGCTGGAATGGAAGGAGCACTACCCTCTGTTATCAAAGCTCTAACAGATCTTCCTGTTATAGGGCTTCCAGCTTCTAAAGGTTATGGACTCGGCGGTGAAGGACAGGCAGCTCTTCTCTCTATGCTACAGTCGTGTACGCCAGGGCTTGTCGTCGTCAATATCGATAACAGCTTAGGTGCGGCTGTTGCAGCAGTTTCGATAGCTTTAAGAGTTGCTAGGTTTAGAAAGAAGGGGGATTCAGATTAAAACAATAGTTATCGATCCTAGGATAGCTGGGATATCCGGAGATATGATGGTGGCGGCTCTCTTAGATTTAGGAGGTTCCGTTGATAGAGTTTACGAAGTAGCTGAATCTATTGAGGAAATAGTCGATTACTGTGATAAGCTCAGCGTGGAGGTAAGCTATGTGAGAAAGGGAGGGATTAGGGCTAGAGACGTCTATCTGCATATAAAAGAGCACGTCCATGAGATCTCCGCCATTAAAGTTAAGAATTATGCCCTTAAAGTGGGTGAGAAGATTGGACTTTCAGAGAATGAACTATCCTTTATAGCTAGGGTCTTTGATGAACTTATAATGGCGGAATCTAAAGTTCACGGAATCCCTCCTAATAGCGCGCACTTTCACGAAATAGCCTCATCTGATACTGTCTTTGACGTAGTCGCTTCAGCTGCTATCTTGGGAGAACTGGGTTATTTAAGTGAAAATGCAGAAGTATACTCGACACCTCCAGCTCTGGGAGGAGGATTTATTGAAATTGAACACGGTTTACTGCCAGTGCCTGCACCAGCTACCTTAGAGATCCTTAAAAAGTATAGTTTTAAAACTTCGAATACTCCGATTGAAGTTGAGTTAACTACTCCTACAGGTGCAGCTCTGCTCGTTTCACTAACCAGCTCGGTCATCGATTTTTACCCTCCAATGGAGTTAAAAAAAGTCGGCTACGGAGCTGGTAAAAAGGATTTGGATAGGATTCCTAATGTACTTCGCATAGTTGAAGGAGAGTCTCTTAAAGCTACTAGGGATAAGGTAATTGTGCTAGAGACTAATCTAGACGACGTGACTGGTGAAGTTATAGGCTATTTAGTTCAAAAGCTGATTAATAAAGGAGCTTTAGATGTATCCGTAATACCAGCTCTGGGTAAGAAGAATAGGCCTATGCATATAGTCAAGATTCTAAGTGATCCCATTAGATATGTCGAACTTTTGGAAATGCTTGTGGATGAAACGGGGACTTTAGGCATTAGGGTTTATGAGATACCTCGAGTAATCGCTGAGAGAGTGAAGAAAGCAGTTAAGGTTAGAGTTAGGAATAAGGAGTATACGGTCAGGGTTAAGGTATCGAGATTGAAGAGCGGGAAGTTAGTGAACTTAAAGCCTGAATACGAGGATATCAGGAGGATAGCTGAGGATACGGGCTTACCCTTACGGAGGGTTTCTGAAGAGGTTAATAGGCAGATTAAGGGTTTAACGCATGATAGTTGAAGTACTCGAAAGGCTAAAGAAAGAGTACAATCACTACAGGAGTGTACTGGTAGCCTTTTCGGGTGGCACAGATAGCACCTTACTACTAGCTCTTTTCAAAAAATTAGGAAAGATAGTAGCTGCTGCTACTGTCGTACTTCCCTACCTCCCCTCTAGACACGTTGAGAACGCGAAGAAATTAGCCAAATTGATAGGTGTACCTCACTACCTCCTAGACGGAACTGAGATAATGGAAGTTGAGAATTTTAAGCTCAACCCGGCAAGTAGGTGTTACATGTGTAAAAAGTATATCTATAAGGTTCTAAAGGACTTGGCAAAGAGAGAGGAAATGGACGTCATCGTCGATGGGACAAACTTTGATGATTTAAGAGAAGAGAGGCCCGGCCTTAAAGCGTTAAGAGAAGAGAGTATCAGAACGCCTCTGGCCGATTTAGAGCTAGGTAAGGATAAAGTTCGGATATTAGCTAGACAGTTGAATTTGCCGAATTGGAACGCACCTCCCACAACATGCCTACTGACTAGACTTCCATTCGGCGTAAAAATAACTCCGGAAAAGCTTTTAAGAATAGAAAAGGCTGAAGAGTTTATAATGAAGATTTTAAGAAATGATAGAGCCGCTGTAAGAGTTAGAGATTATATGGACATCGCATTGATAGAGGTCTCTGAGAACTACTTAAGAGAAATTTTCGCTGAAAAAGATAGAATTATAAGAGAATTAAAAAATATAAGTTTCAAAAAAGTAGCTTTAGATCTAGAGGGTTATCGTAGATTTAAGGTTTAAAAATGTAATAGTTTTCAGCTTTTACCAGCAATTTTACGACCTCCATCCAGAGAAAACTGCTTACATTACTATTATATCTAATCCTCTCGGAGAGTACTCGCTCCTTGTTTAGAATTCCCTTATACACTATAATCTAGCATACAATAGTCTATCTTCTATCCCTAAATAATACCTTATAGCATCCTTTCCTTTAAATTGTATAAACTGTAATACGTAGAATAACTTATATAACCCGGAAATTGGGATTTAAATTTAATTGATTCTTCCTTAAATCTATAAACTAAGAACTTTTTATGAGTGAAATTTAAATAAAAAAGTTTAAAAGTAGTTAAAAAAGGTAATATAAGTTTGGAATTGAGTCTTTCAGTCTTTAAAAACTATTCTATAATAATTTATGAAGATTAATTATAATAAAGTATTACTACAAACCACGAAGAGTAATACAAAAAATTTAAATTTGTTACTGATATAGTACAATAGCACAAAAATAGAGGTGTCTTGTTTGAGTGAAGTAGATCGGGAAAAATTGCTTTTAGCAACTCATCTTGCCGTGACCTTCAAACCCGATTTAATGACCAACGATAAATTAGAAGCCGCAACTAAAGGACATGGAACCCTTGTAATACCTGTTATCTGTGCTGCAAACTCGATAGCCGAGGACATACTCAGAGGCTTAGACATAAGCCTCGTAGACGCCTCTGCTCCCACTATACCGCTAGACACCATAGTTAAAAATGCCATTGAAGCTGCGAAAGAAGCTGGGGCCTCTCCAGAAAATGCGGCTCTAATCGTAGCAGCATTAGCTTACTTCTCAGGAGCTGCTGCTAGAGCTGGAGTCCCCATGGCCAACAGAAAGCTTGGCGCCTTAGCGAGAATACATGCTGGAGCTTGTAGAACGAGCGCCATCTCAATAGCTACAAACAAGTTTACACATAGGGTACCAGCCTTTCCTGCTTATAAAGCCGTTTATGAAGCGCTACTAGAGAAGAAGCTCACTAGAGTTGATGGTGCTAAATTACCACCATTTGTAGCTGGAGGAGCAATCTATGGGCACAGCGCACTTGGAGAGGATATAAACGTTCCCGAGCTGGCTAAGAATGCGGCTAAAGTCGCTACCGAGGCTATGATGAGAGCCATGGAGGGTGCTGGTATAACTGCTTATCCCCTATGGCCTGCTCTGATAGGAGCTGCTGTCACAATGGAGATTGTACACCCTGACTCATTCCTAGGGGAAGAGTATGGTCCCTTCGGCACAGTAGATTCAGCTTATGCCGCTGGCCTAGGAGCTGTGGAAGCCGCTAAACTGCCAGCCAAGATTCATCTAAGAGGTACTGGGGAGGAGTTCGACACCGCTAAAGTTATTGGAGATTTTGGGCTTATTTTGAAGGATATAGGGGGCCCCTCAGTTATAGGCTCTATGGCTTTAAATGAAATATTCGCTGGCTTCCAGGAGGCAGCTATCATAGGAGCTGGATTCTCGGGTGGACCTGTTAATCCTCCTCTAGGACATCTATGTGGAGATGTTGTTCCCACTATAAGGCTTTTGATGAAGTTTAAGGGAGATGTTTACGCAGCAGCAGAGGAAGTAAAGAAGTACAAGTTGAATTCATTCATAGACCCAGAGATGGCGATATGCGCTCTAAACACTATAGCTAGGAAAGCTGAGGAGGTCAGACGAGGGCCTGTTACGAGGACTTGGTTATTAGCTAGCGAGGCTATACGCGACAGGGCAATCTATAGAAGAGCTGTTAAGGTATATGAAATGCTTGAAGCTGGCAAGAGCCTAGAAGAGGCAGCTAAGGCTTTAGACGATGAGAGAAGGGCCTATGTTGAGAAGAGGGGTTCAGCCATACTGAGTGCATTCACTGGCAAGAAGATAGAGTTGACATTCACCGAGTTGAGGCCGCAGGCTAGGAGGACGGATAAGTTCACTAAGAAGTACTGGGGTTTCGACTCTTACATATCTTACGATGTTACAATTGATGGTAAGAAGTACCATATTGAGAACTTGTCTGCTAAAGCTGTGCCTGACTTTGTCTTGAAGGATGTGGGCGCTGAGGATCCTCTCTATAAGCTAGCCTTGTTTGCCGGCGCTGTGCTAGCCCAGGAGCTTCAATATATAGGTCACACGATCATAAACATAACTGTTCCGGCCGCTGTTGCTGCCATCAGGGGCATGGACCCGAAAGAAGCGGCTAAATTAGCTGAAAGAGGAGCGTATTTGACCCGTGCAATTCCTGGAGGCAGGGCTAATGCACAAGAGGTAGCTAGGATCGCCAAGGAGATATACAGCATGTTAACCACCGAAAAACACGAAATACTTCCCTAAACTCTACTTTTATTTTTTTAACGAATTTATTTTCTATTTGTGAGTACATAAGTCATATACAAGATCTCATAAGAACTTAGGATAGGTAGATATTCTCCTGTCCTCACGACTTTATTCTGAAACCACAATTTTAAGACTACCTTTTTCATCCATAAATTCTACTGGGAAGTATCTTCTTCTATCGCTCTAGTACAGAACTAAATCCTTCTCCCTCAAGCCCCACGCATGACCAGCTTATTCTCCAGTACCCTTACTTATAAGGAAAGCATAGATCTTCATGTAAATACTTACTGCATCTACACTTTAAAATCTTCAAATACATATTGATGTAATGCCAAGTTTTAGGTAAGTGCACTTATATGGTGGGTGATAGATCTTTTAATCATGATAAGCTTAATAATCGAAAATATAACTCCCCCATTTAACTATGATCTCACTAGACCATCCTTTCCATGGCTCGAAGTTGAAGATATGAGAGGAAGATTACTGAATTTATACCCTATTATCAAGAGAGAGTAAATCAACTCCACAAGATGAATAGATTCATTCGCTGCCACGTAGATGGCTATGCTAAACCGCTATTACATCTGTTTAAGGCTCTCTGTGAGGAGCAGAATGGTAAGCTTAGATGAGTTTAGTAGATTTGTAGAGAGGATAATAAAACTATTTGATGATAGGCTTATACTAGGCGTATCTAATGAGCTCCCTCCTGGAGGAGATGTGAGTATGGTTCGATTAGTGGCTGAGATAATTGATAGAATGAAAGTACTATCTTAAATAGTGAAGACTAATTTATTGAAGAGAATATCTATAGAGTGGGTCGTATGATCAAAGCGGTCCTAGTAGTAGGAAGTAAGAAGTCTGGAAAGACTACAGTCATTGAACACGTAGCTAAAGCCCTTAAGAGGAGAGGACTTAAGGTGGGGGCGATAAAACATGTGTATCATGGTAAAATAGATGTGGAAGATAAGGATACGTACAGGCATGGTCTCTATGCGGACATTGTGGGTGCTATATCACCTCATGAGTATGCGGTCTTCTTTAAGCGTCCAGGATCCCTACAGGATTTAGTTAGTATAATGAATGTAGATGTACTACTAATAGAGGGATTTAAAACTCTTGGAATAGCTCCTAGGATAGTATGTGGGAAGACTGAGGAGGAAATTCGGGATTTTCTAAACGGGCTTGAGATCTGTATAAGCGGAGTAATCTCAAACACTGCTGAGGGCGCCTACTTCCATGTACCCCTTTTGAACCCCTTTAAAGATGCTGAACGAATAGCTGATCTAGTACTTAAGCACGGTTTTCTACTACCAGGGCTTAACTGTGGTGCTTGTGGTCTAAGTAGTTGTTATGAAATGGCTAAGCTAATTCTTAATGATAAGAGATCTCTCAAGGAATGTGTAGCGTATCAGGGAAGAGTTAAGGTGTATATAGAGGGAGTACAGATACCCTTAAATCCCTTCGTCTCCAGACTTGTGGGTGCGGTCATAAGGAGTATTGTAGAGCAGTTGAAGGGAACTAGAAGAGGGAGAATAGTAGTAGAGGTTAACTCAGATTAAGGATTCACTTACAACTATTAAGATATAACTTAAAAGATCGCTAAACAAGTTCTCTCTATTAGAAGAGAGTTTGAAGAATATATTGGCATAGAGCTTAATAGTCTAATAGCCTACAGATATAGGGATGGAAACGTGTTCGGGCTTTTGGTTACTACAATGCCTGAAGTACCTGGGTACAGGGTTAAGAAGATACTGGGATTAGTATAT
>Ga0190315_1000772_pt1 | contig 14539 bp, 12 predicted proteins | sample 48701101_MG_FD_161673 | JGI IMG/M metagenome (GOLD analysis project Ga0190315, IMG submission 161673) | Hydrothermal vent sediment bacterial communities from Southern Trench, Guaymas Basin, Mexico - 4870-11-0-1_MG | ecosystem: Environmental > Aquatic > Marine > Hydrothermal vents > Sediment ...
ATAATAATTTTTGTGAAGGAACAGTTTTTACTTTCATTAATAATACTAAAGAATTTGGTATTGAGTTTTTAATAAAAGATATACTTACAGTAGAATTAACTAAAAATGGATATATTTTAAAAGATCCCTCTATAGTAAAAAGTTTCTTTACTCCGGAAGAAAGAATTCGCTATTTTGAAAATCCAGAAATAGCTTTATCTCCAGAATTAATTCAAAGATTAGGAAGTATTTTAGGGTTGAAATGGATTATAGGTGGTAAAATTTTAGAAGCTGAAAAGATAGGAGATTATGTTAAAATAGAACTTTTAATTTGGATAAAAGAAACTAAAAAGGGAAGACTTATTTGGTATAGTTATTATAAAAGAGATAGTGATAGTTATAGAACAATTTTACATTTTGGGGAAATCAACGATTTATATTCTTTAGTGGATAAAATGGTAAAAAAGGATATAATAAAAGATTTAAAAAAAGTATTAATATGTAAGAGGAAATCATGAATAAATGGAAAAAAATAATTTTTTTAATCTTTATAGAAGTATTTTTAGCATCTTTTCATGTCTTAGCTAAGCAAAATTATTTAGTAATGATTGGAAATGAAAAATATACTGCTGAGGATTTCAAATGGTGGTGGAAACACTGGAGTAATCCTGGGCAACCTTTAATAAAAAATATAGATCCTTATGTAAAATGGTTGTTATTTTTGAAAGAAGCAGAAAAAATGAGATTAGAAAAAGATCCTGTATATCACAAAAGATTAATGTTTTTTTTAAAACCAAGAGCCCTTCTTCGACTACAATATGATGAAGTTGAAAGTAAAATTAAAATAACTGAAAAGGATTTAAAAGATTTTTATTATAAAGAATTTAGTCCAATTTTTTTTATTAAAACTTTTTATTTTACTAAAGAGGAAGACGCATTAAAATTTCGTGAAAAAATAAAATCTATAGAAGATTGTAAAAAAATATTTGAAGAGTGTAAAGATACAAAAATAAGTTCAAAAGTTCGTCTTTGGAATTTACCAGAAAATATAAAAAAAGTTTTTTATAAACTAAAAAAGCCTCAAATAGTAGGTCCATTGAAATGTAAAAAGATGTGGAAAGTAATTTGTGTGGAAAAAATAGAAAAAGGAAATGAAAAGGATTATAAAAAAATTAAAAAAGGTCTAAAAGAGGTTTTTAAAAAAAAGAAAAGAAATGAACTTACTGATAAATTAGTATCTGCTTTAAAGAAAAAATATAAAATTGTTTTAAATGAAGATCTTTTAAAAAAGATAACCTTAGAAGAACCATCAGAAGAAATTAAAGATAAAATTCTTCTTCAGATTGAAGATAGATTTCTTACAGTAGAAAAATTTTATAAAATATTAAGTAAAGAAGCTAAATTAAGACATAAAATTATAAATAAAAATGATCCAAAAAGTATAGAAAAGTTTAAAAGATTTGTAATTAATAGTATTATTGCACAAAATTTAATAGATATAGAGGCTTTAAATAGAGGATATGAAAAGAAAGAGCCTCTGAAATCTCAATATGAATTTTATAAAAAAGATCTTTTAGTAAGAGGTTTTATTGATTATATTATTGCGCCGAATATTAAAGTAACAGAAGATGAAATAAGAGAATATTATGAGAAATATAAAAAAGATTATGAGATTACAGAAACAGTAACAGCTATTATAGTAAAAACCAGAGAAGCACCATTAATAAAAAAAATTGAAAGAGAAAGAAAAAAAGGAAAATCTTTAGAAAGTATATTAAAAGAACTTGGATTTGAAAATTTTATTGTTAAAAAGGATATAAATAAATTTTCTTCAGAAGTTAAAAATATTTTAAATTCTATGAAATCAGGTGAAATTAAAAAAGTAAAAATAAATGGGAAATTTTATTTAATTAAAGTGATTGATAAAGAAGTTAATAGAGGGTATACTTATGAAAAACTAAAACCTCATATAAAGCAAATTCTTAAAAAAGAAAAATATAAAGAAGAGGAAAATAAAATTTATGAACTTTTAAAAAAAGAATATAATGTAAAGATTAATTATAAAGAATGGGAAAGACTTAAGAAAGAATTATCTCAAAAAGAGCTTAAAAAATGAATAAAATAAAAATATTAAGTTTTTTAATTTTTCTTTTTGGATTAATCTGGATTTTTTTTGTTTCATCAGGATATACTATAGAAAAAAAGATAGGAAAAAATTGTTTAGAATGTCATACTAATATAATAGAAAAATTAAAAAAAGAAGGTCCCATTTGGCATTCTCCAGTAAAAAATAAAGAGTGTCTTTCTTGTCACAGACCCCATGGATTTATTAGAGGAGCTTTCCTCTGGAGACAGCCCCCTTATCTATGTCTTAAATGTCATAAAGAATTTGAGAAAAAATTAAAAAATAAATATATTCATTCTCCAGTAAAAAAAGGAAATTGTAACAAATGTCACGGAATTCATGCATCGCAAGAAGCAAAACTATTAAAAGAAAAAGCTGATAATCTTTGTTTAGAATGTCATAAGGAAATTATATTAGGGAAAAAGAAACATCAAGCTTTAAATAAAGGTTGTTTAACTTGTCATGACCCACATACCAGTTCTGAAATTGCGCTTTTAAAAAATAAAAAAGAAAAAATTTGTTTTTTATGTCATTCAAAATCAAGGATTAAGGAAGTTCATTTAGGTCAGGAAGTAAAGACAGAATGTTTATCTTGTCACAATTCTCATTCATCTAATAAATTAGCTTTATTAAGAGTAAATTTACATAAACCTGTAGAAGAAAAAAAATGCTTTAGCTGTCATTTAAAAAATAAAAATCTAGAACTTATAAAAGAAAAAAATCAATTATGTTTAGATTGTCATTCTAAGGAAATTCAAAAGATTATTCATGAACCTTATGGAAAAGGAGAATGTGATAGCTGTCATCTGCCTCACGGAGGTAAATATAAAAGTTTATTAAATATTTCAAAAAAAGATTTATGTATAAAATGTCATTCTTATGGCACTAAAGAAGAACAAGAGAAAAAAGGATTTGTTCATACTCCGGTAAAAAATAAAAATTGTTTAAGTTGTCATAAGCCTCATGTTTCAGAAGAAAAGAGTTTATTAAAAATTGCAGAAAATAAGATTTGTTTAGAATGCCATTCTCAAATAAATAAGAATGAAAGAGTTCATCCTCCGTCTCAGAAAGGAAATTGTTTAATTTGTCATTTTTCGCATAATTCTAATTTTGTTGCTCAACTTAAAAAGCAAGAAAAACTTTTATGTTTTGAATGTCATAAAAAACAAGAAGAGGAAAGTAAATATTTTTCTCAACACACTCCTTTTGCTTCTAAGGAATGTTCTGTCTGCCATAATAGTCATTCAGGGAAAACAAAGCTTCTTAAAAAAGAATGGATAAGTCTTTGTCAAGATTGTCATAAAGATGTTTTTTCTGAGCAAAAAGAATTTAAAAATATTCATTCAGCTTTTAAAGAAAATAAATGTAATGAATGCCATCTTCCTCATGCTTCATTTTATCCATTCCATAGTCCTTTACCTTTAAGAAATCTTTGTCTCAAATGTCATACTTCTATAGAAGAAAAATTACAAACTCAGAAAGTCATTCATTTACCAATAAAAGAGGGAGATTGCATAGTTTGTCATAGAGGACATGGAAGCAATTATAAAAATATGATAAAAACTAAAATAAAAGAACTTTGCTTGGATTGTCATTCTGATACTCTTGTAGAAATGAAAATCTGGCATAAACCAACTGATAATTGTTTGAAATGTCATGTTTATCATTATGGGAAATTTGACAATTTACTTAAAATATCATCTTCACAGATCTGTATCAAATGTCATAATATAAATAATATACTGATTAAAAAACACGGTAACGAAAAACTTTCAGGTAAAAAATGTATAAATTGTCATAATCCTCATGGAGGAAAAGATGATAGATTTTTATGGGGAGGTTCAGCTCATAAAGCATTCTTACAAGGAAATTGTAAAGAATGCCATAGGTAAGAAGAAATGAGAAGAATAATATTCTTAATTTTTATTTTTTTACTTTTTTTATTAGGGAAAAATGAGAGTAAAGCTTTAATAATAAAAACCTGCATTGATTGTCATCCCTTAAATAAGTTTAAAGGTTCTAAAGTTCATAAGCCATTAAAAAATTGTTTTAATTGTCATACTGGACATGTTTCCAAATATCCAAAACTTTTAATTAATAAAATGCCTGATTTATGCTATGATTGCCATTCTATAGTTTTAGAAAAACAGAAAGAGTTTGAGAGAATACATTATCCTTTACAAAAGGGAAGGTGTTTAAAATGTCACAATGCTCATAAAGGTGAAAAAGTGCTTCTTAAAGCTTCTCTTAAAAAAGTATGTTTTGATTGTCATAAAATAAAGACAAATTTTAAGGTTTTACATATTCCTTTTAAACAGGGTAATTGTAATACTTGTCATTCTTCTCATTATTCTGATGAAAGTTATTTATTGAAGAGCAAAAGTATATGTTTAAATTGTCATTCTTTATCTGCTCTTTTCTCTTCTCATCTTTATCTTAAAAAAGGGAAAAATTGTAGAACTTGCCATAATCCTCATGGAGCAGATAAAAAAGGACTATTAAAAGAAGTTGCTCATAAGCCATATAAAGAAGGAAAATGTAAAGAATGTCATTCAGAAAATATCAAAGGAAATAATATGTGTTTTAAGTGTCATTCTAAAATAAAAAAAGAATTTGCTGGAGTTTATAATCATTATTTACCAGCTTCTCAGGGAAAACCCTTTTGTATAGAGTGTCATTCTCCTCATCTTTCAGATCAAAAATATTTATTAAAGGCTCAGGCAAAATCAGTTTGTCTTAATTGTCATAGAGAGGCAGTTATTCAAAAAGCAGAAACTCTATATGTTCATAAGGATTGGGAAAACTGTTTGGTATGTCATAAAGGACATGGTTCAAATGTAAGAGGTATGTTAAGAGATAAAGAGATGAAACTTTGTGGAAGCTGTCATAAAAGGCACATTAATTTTACTCATCCAATTGGAGAAAAAGTAAGAGATCCAAGAAATGGACAGGCTACTTCGTGTATGACCTGTCATGATCCTATGGGTACAGATTATAAATATTTATTAAGATTAAGTGGAGAAAGAGCTTTATGTATAGAATGTCACAAGGGTTATTAATAATACTATTTTTAATAATTAATATTTCTTCAACTTATGCTGTAGAAAGAGTTATTTCATTATCTCAGGCTCCAGATGGAACACCTTTAATAAATCCTCATAGTGTAATTTTTAAGAAAAATAAATTTTATGTAGCTGATAGTGGAAATGGAAGGCTTATTTCTTATGATTTAAAGGGAAATCCACTTGTTGCTTTAAATCCAGAAGAAAAATTAAAAAGACCTATAGATCTTGCCTTTAGAAAAGAAGATGAACTTTGGGTTATAGATAAAGAGCTTGGAGGACTTTATAAGGTTGATTTTTCCAAAAAAGAAGTTAGGAAATATATTTTAAATTATAAAGAGATAAGACTACGTCCTGAAATTTTTCAGATTTATGAAAATAAAATGTATATTCTTGATAGGGAAACAGGTGCTATAGCAATGGTAAGTTTTGAAGAAGATAATTTAGTAGTAGAAAAAATATTAAAACCAGAAGATGAAAATTTTAAAGGATTTGTAGATTTTAGGATAAATAAAAAAGGTTTATGGGGATTAAGTAGATTAAATAAAAAAGTTTATCATTTAAAATCAAATGGAGAATGGGAAACATACTCATTAAAAGGAAAAGTAATTTTACCTAAATCCTTAGAAGTTAAAGATAATCATTTATTTATTTTGGATAGATATCTTGCCAAAGTAATAATATTTAAACTTCCTTCTTTAACGAAAATTGAAGAATTTGGAGGAAAAGGTTGGGCTGTAGGTAAATTTTATCGTCCCATAAGAATAAGAAATCTTTATTATAACTATATTGGAATAGTAGATGAGGGAAACGGAAGAGTGGAAATTTTTCAATATTAAAATATGGATAGTTTTGCTATTGATAATTATTTTATTAACGTATAAAGGAGTATTTTCTAAAGTTTCAGGACCCTGTTCAGATTGTCATACTATGCATTATTCTCAGGGTGGTCAGATTTTAGCAACTTGGGAAACCGGTGGTCCATTTAAAGCACTTTTAATAGGAGACTGTGTATTTTGTCATACAGGAACTAATGACGGAACGAATAAAACCCCTTATGTATATTCAGATTCAGAACCTATTTATAATTTTGAAGGAGAAAGAAATATTTTGGCTGGTGGAAATTTTTACTGGGTGACTTTAAATGATAATTATGGACACAATGTGGCAGGAATAGCAAATCCGGATACTTTAAGTGACCCCCCTGGTTTTAAAGAAAACTATGGTTCAAAAGGACGTTCTTCTTGGTCAAGGCAACAAATTACTTGTGCAGGAACTTATGGCTGTCACGGAGATCCTGCCAAATCAGATCCAGTAGAGGCCATTTTAGGTGCTCATCATAATAATATCATTCGCAATAATGGAACAGCTTCGGCAGATACAGTTGCAGAAAGTTATAGATTTTTATTTGGTATAAAGGGAACAGAAGATTCTGATTGGGAATATACTCTTTCTACAAGTGATCATAATGGTTATTATGCAGTGGATGCTAATTCTGAGAGTAATCCAGCTGATCCTGCTTCTATTAATTATCTTTGTGGTGAATGTCATGGGAAATTTCATTATGAAACAGAGAGTAATAGTTATGTTTCTCCATGGCTTAGACACCCAACAGATTATGATATGAATAATGTTAAGAGTAAAGAATATGGAAATTATCCAAATACAGCTATTTTTTCTGGTAAATTAGAAGTTTCTGCTACCGGAGATTATTTTGCAGATGTCCCTGTAGGAAACACTCAGGGAGCTGTATTATCTAAGGTTCTTCAAAGTCCTGGTGATGCTATAGTTCTTTGTATAAGCTGTCATAGAGCACATGCAACTCCTTTTGATGATATTTTAAGGTGGGATTACAAAAATTGGCCTGGTATAAATGATAATCAAAATGGATGCTTAGCCTGTCACACGAGTAAATACTGAAGGAAGGAAAAAATATGAAAAAAAGCTTAATATTTTTAATATTTTTTTTATTTTTTAAAATTAATTTGGTTTTTCCTTTAAAAATACATCTTTTTTGCAATATGGAAAATTTTTATCATATAAAAGCAAAACTTGAAATAGAGAAAATAATTTTTCAAAATGGAGCATATCAGTATTTGGTTAATTTAAAACAAAAAAATATAACATTTCAAAAAAACTTTGGTCAAGTTTATTTAGGTTTTGTAGAAGTTCCTAAGGGTATATTGGAATTTATTTTATATTTTAAAAAAGTTAGTTTAAATGGAAAAGAAATAAAAATAGATCCTAAATATAAAACTTATAAATTTTATTTGGATTTAACAAAAATTAAAAGAAAAATTTTACTTTTATTTATCAACTGGAATGTAGCTCAAAATTTTAAAAATGGAAAATTTATACCAGCTTTGGGTTATTCTTTTGGACATAAACCAAGAATACAGGAAATTCTTTTAGCACTTGATAAGGAAAACGAAGGTCTATGGGTAATAGATAGTGCTTTAAACAGAGTAATTTATTTTATTGAGATAAAAGGAAAGCCTGAATATTTAGTTTCCAGTTGGGATAGATCCGAAGTTTATGTTCTTTGTTCTAAGGATAAAACTATAAAAGTTATAAATAGTAAAACTTTAAATATAGAAAGGGTGTTTTCTGTATCACCCTTAAATAAACCTGAGTTTATGGATGTAGATAAAAATGGAAATGGTGTGATTATTTCTCAATCAGATAGAAAGATAGCTTTATTTGATTTTATAAAAGGTAATATTTTAAATTTGCAATATGTAGAATTTGAGCCAGGCTATATATGCTATATTCCTCAGATTCAAAATTATTTCATCTCTTCTTCAGAAAATGCAATATATATTTTTGATGATAGATTAAACAGAATAAAACGTTTAGATATACCTTTAACACCTATAAGTATTTTTACCGATAAAGAAAGAGTTTATGTGTCAGATGTAAATGGTGGAATTTCTATTTATTCTTTACCTTCGCTTTCATTTGAAGGAAGACTTAATATTTGTTCTCGGGTTTTAAGAGGTCTTTTAGTAAGGGATAAAATTTATTTGACATGTGATGATGGATATATTCCTTATTTTTATAAAGGGCAAAGGAACATAAATGAATTTATAGAAGGCAAAGCTCCTTTTTATGCATTATCTTACTCTTTTTATAAAAAATGGCTTTATGCAGGTTCTGATAAAAAAAATCTTATAGCTGTAATTGATGTTTATAATGATAAAATAAAAGGTTATATACATTTAGGCGGACCTGTGTATGAGATGGTTGCCCTTCCTTAGTATTTTAGCAATTTTAATATTTATTGGTAATGGAATAACAGGTTCTTATAAAGAATCAGCGCACGGAAATAGTACTTATGGAGTAAAGAGATTATCTGGATATTCTCAAGGTAATTGTGCTCACTGTCATGAAATGCATGCAGGTAATGGTGCTTTCGCTTTATTTGCTAATAATTTCGACACTACTGTAACTACTGGACCTTATTTTGAAGAAAATAACTTTTGTTTTTATTGTCATGGCCCGGGTGGGATTACAAATTATGACTATAGTAAAACTTTTGGAGGGGCACCTGAAAATGTAAATGCCACCAATATTATGGATGCATTTAATCAAGCTTCATATCATAATTTATATGATATCTGGGATTTTGCTAAAAATAATTTTAATTTTTTTACATCAGGTTCTAATCCTTGTGTAGCTTGTCATAACCCTCATATTGCTAAAAGAAAGTATGCTATTTCGCTACCATCTGATCATGGAAATTTATGGGGAGATGATGCTTCAGAAAGGATGAATGCTTATGCTAATGGTTATACTTATCAATCGCCTTATTGGTATAATTCTACAACTAATTATGAACCTGCTTGCAATACTATTTTTGATGGATCTAATTTGCCTGATTATGTTACTTTTTGTCAAAATTGTCATAATAATTCAACTCAAATTTACAGTACCACCTTAGGAAGAAATTTAAGATGTGTAGATTGGGATAACGAAATACACGGCAAAGAAGCTGCAGATGGAGTAGTAAATTTAGAAAATCCTTATTCTACTGCTTCAGGTAATAAAGTGGTTTCTTGCCTTGACTGTCATGAACCACATGGTGCACCTAATTTAACATTGATTAGAAGAACAGTAAATGGTAGGAAACTTGAAAATACTATTACTACAATTGAGAATTCGAATTGTTTTGATTATGATTATGATGATATTAAATCTAAAAGTATAGCAAATCTTTGTGATAGGTGTCATCAAGATGATAAAGAGATTAATTCTTCATGCCAGGAAAATCATTGGTATATAGTTCATCATCAAAATGACCCTACAAGTCCTCTTTATAATCCAAGTAGTTGTGGAAAATGCCATTCTGGTGGAAACGGAGGAGGAGGTGGTGGGGGTAGTGGTGGAGGTAGTGGTGGAGGAGGTAGCTGCAATTCTGAAAAACCTGCTATAAACTGTAATTGTTGTCATTATCATGGATCTACTTATGATAGTAAACAAACATTTTAAGTTTTTATTTTTTAAATTTCTTGACAAAAATAAAAAAATATTTATAAATAAAATTAGAAGGGAAAAAGAGGAGGTTAATAAGATGAGAGTTATTTTTAATATATTTTTAATTTTTATTTTTGTTTTAATAAATAAGGGTTTGGTTTTAGCAAAAGTTTCTGGAGAATGTAGTAATTGTCATACTATGCATTATAGTCAGAATGCTACAACATCTTCTAAATGGGGAAGTGAAGGGCCTTATCAATGGTTAACTATAAATGATTGTGTGGGTTGTCATTCAGCAGGAGATTCTTCTACAGGGATAGATCCTGTAACAGGAGCTCCTATTGTTTATAATACAGCTGCACCAAGTTATGGATTTTATTATGCAGCAGGTGGTAAATATGAAGGTCTTGCAGGTGGTAATTTTTATTATGTAACTACAGATGATACCCACGGTCATAATATTCCTGGTATTACTGATCAGGATAGTATTCTTGATACAGCACCTGGATTATCAAGTGGGTGTAGTTGTCATAGTTCAGGGATGAGCTTAGGTTTTGGTTCAGGACATGCAGGGGGTTCTGGTGGGTGTGATGGATGTGATTGTTGTCATGATGCTGCTCATCATGTTGATGACAGTGGTCCTGTTGTAGGAAATACTACTGGATGGCCTGCTGCATATTATCGTTTTTTAAGTCCTGGGTATGATAGTGGACCTCATCCATATACTATGATAACTTCTACTGGATTTTATGGAGCTGAAGGTATAGAAGATTCAGACTGGGAGAAGACTTATGATTCTACTGATCATAATGAATATGCAGGTGGTGGGAATTATACTCATTCAATAAGTCTATTTTGTGCTGTTTGCCATGGAGATTTTTATGAATATGAAAAATCAAGTGGAGGTTGGTATCATCATCCAACAGATTATGCAATACCAGATAAAGGAGAGTATGCAGATGCATTTGGTGCAAATGGAACAGGGACTGGAACATGGGATCCAATGGTTCCTGTTGCAAGACCTCATTCAAATCTTGAAGGTATGACAGGCCCAGATCAAAATGTTGATATAGGAACTGATATGGTTCAATGTTTATCTTGTCACAGACCTCATGCAAGTCCTTATGCTGATATGCTTAGATGGGATTATGAAAATAAATGTACTACAAATAGTACAGATGATGAATGTGGTTGTATAGTATGTCATACTAAAAAATCTAAATTAAGTCTTTAAAAATAGAAAAAAGTTTTAAAAGATAACTTTCCTTAAATAAGCTAATTTTATTTTCTTCCTTTTTCGATGTAACATAAAAAGATAAATTGACGAAAGTAAAGACACTTAGTGTAGATGGTTCAGTAAGTTTAAAAAATCCTTTAAATGGAGCAATTGCAACAAATAACGATTATTGTCTATCTAAACCTTCTTATTCAGGAGATAAAAGACTTGGATATCTTTGTAAACAATGCCATAAAGATGATAATGCCTTTTATCCAAGTCTTTCTGAAAACAGATGGTGTATTTTCTGAAGTAGATGATGCTCCTTATGTTCCTCAAAATTGTTACGAGTGTCATCAATCTAAGCCACCAATTACTTGCACTTGTTACCATTTATCATCGTTCGGTTGATCCTTTTAATGCAACTAAAAGAACTTTCTAATTTGCAATTTTTTAAGTTTCTGCTAAATTTCTACTTAAAATGGATTGCTCTTTATCACTTTATTTTTTTGTTTTAAGATGTGACTTTATGAATAACTTTGCAAAAGCAGTAATTATTTTTATTTTAGTGTAGCTCATAAAAATCATTTTTAATAAAAAGAAATATAAATGAGTCATAGAAAGATAAAAGTGAAGAACAAAGATATAATAAAAGAGGAATGAAATGGGAGTTAAAGAATATTGGAGTAAAACTAAACTTTTAACTCTCTCTACTAAGGAAGCTATAAATCAAGTTCTTGCTATTATCAAAAAATATAAAACCATTTATTTACTTTATATTTTTGGTTCAAGAGCTAAAGGTATTGAAAATAAAGAATCAGATATTGATTTTGCTATATTAACAAATCCTAAATTTTCCTTAAACCATTATTTAAATCTTCTTCGTAAAATAACTTTTGCATTAAAAACAGATCGTTTTCATGTAGTTTGGCTTAATCGAGCTGATCCAATTTTAGCTTATACAGTAATTAAAGAAGGTAAAATTCTTTATTTTGTTAATGAAAATATTTTAAATGATTATGAAACAAAGGCTATAAAAAATTTTAGAGAATATTCTTTATATCTTAAAAAACATCGTTTATTAAAAAAAAATTGATATACAAACGTAATAGTTTAATTAAAAGAATAGAAAAATTAAGGGAATATTTTGTTGATTTAGAAAAATTTAGAAAAATAACATATGAGGAGTATATAAAAGATAAAAGAAACAAATATACAGTAGAACGTTTATTATTTTTGATAGCAGAAAATATTTTGGATTTTTTGGATCATGTGCTTGCAATAAAATATGAAATAATAAGTGACAGTTATGAGGAAGTGATAGAAAATGCTTATAAAAAAGATTTAATTTCTAAAAATTTATATAAAAAAATAAAAGGGCTGGGAAAGTTTAGGAATATTTTAGCACATGAATATTTGGAATTGAAAGATGAAGAAGTTTTTAAAAATTTTAAAAAAATGTTACAGATAAAATCATTACTTTTTAAGGAATTAGAAAACAGAATAAATTAAATTTGTTTTTTTAAATATTTAATTTTTCAAAATATTTAACATTTTTCAAAAAAGATTTTATGCAGAAATTTTGAGATTTTTTAAGTTCTGCAAAAATTGCTATTGTATCATTTTTGATTTTAGCTTTCATTTCTATTTTTGAAACAGTTGTTCCTCAAATTAAACCTTCTCAGTTTTATCTCATAAAATAATAGCTCTTTAAATTTAATTTCCTACCATTTACCACTTCAGAAATGGTATATTTGACAAAAGTAAAGAAACTCAGTAAAATAAAATCTAAAAATACCAATAAGATAGATTATGAGATTTAATACTTATTTATTAGATTTAGCTTTAAAGAAAAAAAGAGAAAGATTAGAAAAAGAGAGAAAGGAGTTGCTTAATAAAGTAATAAATTTACTTTTTTACTTAAAAAAAAATACTCTATTAAAGAAGCCTATATTTTAGGCTCACTTTTAAATCCTAAAAAATGGTCATTTTTATCAGATATAGATATAGCTGTTTCTGGCTGTTCTAAGCATATTTTAGATATTATGTCCGAATTAGAAAAACAAACAAATAAAGAAGTGGATGTAATTGACATCGATAAACATTTTAATCCTGACTTGATAAGAAAAAAAGGAAAAAAGATTTATGGATAAAGAAAGATTAGCTATTTTAGAGGCAAGTATAAAAGAACAATTAAAACTTATTAAAAAACTACATGAAGAAATTAAAAAAAAGATAAATAATTTCAAATCCTCTCCTGAGGCAATAGATAGTATGGCTTATAAATTACATAATCTTTATTGTGCTTATGAAGAATTATTTGAAATTGTTGCTGATTTTTTTGAAAATCAGATTGAAGGGATAAGGTATCACATAAATCTCTTAAGACGTATGAAGCTTTATATAGAAGGAATAAGACCAAATTTAATTTCAGAAGATGTTTATTTGTTATTAGATGAATTAAGAAAATTCAGGCATTTTTTTCGTCATGCTTATGGGGTAGAATTAGATCCAGAAAAAGTAGAAAGAATAGCAGAAATAGCTATAAAAATTGAAAATTTGTTTGAAAGAGACTTAAATAGGTTTTTGAATTTCTTTAAAGAATAAAAACCGAATTTAATTAAAAAATCTTACTTGCTATTTCTTATAAAAAAGTCTATAATATCTAAAATTTTTTGGGAAGGATAGATCTATGCAGAAATTTTGGAAATTTTTAAGTTCAGCAAGATTAGCTATTTTTTTGTTTTTGGTTTTAGCTTTCATTTCTATTTTTGGAACAATTATTCCACAAGCTCGACCTTCTCAATTTTATCTTATGAAATACGGTTCTTTTTGGGGAAAGCTTATCCTCTTTTTCAAGCTTGATGATGCCTATCATTCTTGGTGGTATGTAGGAACTTTGTTTTTTTTCTTAGCCAATTTAATTACCTGTTCTATAAAAAGATTTCCTATAAGCTGGAAATTATATAAAAAAAATCCTGCTGAAATTAATCCTGGGAAATTACCTTATCAATATCAAATTTCTTTAAAGAGCGACTTTTCTCAAATAGCTGATTTTATAACTAATAAATTAGGATTTAAAAAAGCTAAAAAAGATTTTCAAAATGGAACACTTTTTTATAAAGATATTAATAGATGGGCTTATCTTTCTGTTTATATAGTGCATTTATCTGTAGTAATAGTAATTATTGGAGCTTTAATTGGAGCTATCTGGGGATATAGAGGAAATATGGCAATTATGGAAGGACAAACCTCTAATATAGTTCAACCTTTTAGAAAAAAAGAACCTATATTTTTGGATTTTTTTGTAAAACTTAATAAATTTAATATAGAATTATATCCTGATGGGACACCTAAGGAATATGTCTCAAATGTTACTATAATAGATGGAAACAAAACTTTCAATTCTCTTATAAAAGTTAATGCACCTCTTAAATATAAAGGTCTATCTTTTTACCAGGCAAATTATGATACTATTCCTGAGTTTAAAATAAAAGTAAAATATAATGGAAAAGAGGAATTTTACACTTTAAGTTCTTTATTTCCAGTTATTATTAATAATAGATATACAATTACTTTAAAAGGTTTTGGTCAAGCTCATGGATTAATTTATGCTAAAATTATATTTTATGATCCAGAAACTAATAAACAAATTCCAGGAATTATAATAAAAGGATTTCCTCA
>Ga0190315_1000774_pt1 | contig 14519 bp, 18 predicted proteins | sample 48701101_MG_FD_161673 | JGI IMG/M metagenome (GOLD analysis project Ga0190315, IMG submission 161673) | Hydrothermal vent sediment bacterial communities from Southern Trench, Guaymas Basin, Mexico - 4870-11-0-1_MG | ecosystem: Environmental > Aquatic > Marine > Hydrothermal vents > Sediment ...
TAAATTTAACCTATTCGGGTTAGTTGACACATTACCTTTTATTATTTAAAAAGGGGATGATTTTTACTAATTCAAGTATTAATTTCTACTTCTCTCAAAATCGCAGTTTATGAACCACTGTAGTATAATGCTTTCGAGGGATAGTTACCCTGCTCCAATTCTTCAATAACAATCAGTCACCAATTCATAATAGTGTCTTTGTGTATCCCACCATGCTTTTGTCCAATCTCGCCGTGCAACCATTGCTGGCTCTGTTCTAATTTCAGGGTAAAAACTCGGTATTGAAATTTCAATATAAACTTTTTTACGCATTTATTGAGCTTGTTGTGAAGTTAAATATAAAAAGGTGTCATGAAAAAAACATATTAACATAATGCTGTTCATTTATAGAAGAGTTTTAATCGCATCAAAGTATGAAGCAATATTTTGAAATCAAGTCACCCCACTTCCGCCACGCCGCCTTCCGCGCCCTAGACAAATCCCTGATCACCATTGAAGTTTATGGCACTCAACAAGACGTGCAAGCCTTAAAAAATTGGCTACCCGAAGTCACCGATTTAGCTGTAAAAGATAGGATAGCCTTTACGTTAGCAGAATTAAAGCTTAAATGGTGGGCAACAAAAAGACGTTACCCACCCTACATTTATTCGTTTATAATATTAAAAAACTTATGCTTCATTACTTACAACTGATCTGGGGATTGAACGGATTGCTTGTGAGGTGTTTTGATTATAGAGACGCTTCGCGATCGCGTCTCTACTTTTAAACCTAAGCCTTCTCATATTCTGGTGCCTTTATTTGAGAAGTGGCTTGATTGACACCTGATTTTTGGTGACTTGAGCCTCGCTCGAAAATTTTGAACCGCCCGCTATGGCACGGGAACCAAAATCGGAGGCGAGCACTTTTTTAAAATAAAAAAGGTTAAAATAACAAAAGGTTAAATATTTAAAGCAATATCTATTCCGATCTCTATTGCTGGAATATCCAAGTTTCGGCAAATTTTTTTAGCCAATTGGTTTTTGGGTTTTTCTCCAAATCATGAAAATAGAAGGCATTTGTGAAGCTCATTTTCAATCACTTGCCGTTTCACTCAATTCTTCAGAACCCGATATGAACCCTAAAAACGTCTGTGTATCGATTAAAGTAACTCTAAAAATTCATCTACAGTTAAACCTGAATTTTTGATTAATGTTTGAAGTGTTTTGACTGAAAGTTCCCGATGTTGCGGAATAGAAAGGTTAGCATTAACACCAGGTTTAACCATCACTAAATGACTTCCAACTTGCCCCATAATTTTCCATCCTGCTTTTTTAAACGCTTTAGTTGCCGCTTTACCAGAAATATTAAACAGTTTACCCATTAGATGGACACCATAATTGCTTGTTGTTGATGATTTTGGGGGGATTTCAAAAAGGCTTTTTGGTTTTCAGCCCATAACCATGCTGTGATAGCTTCTTTAATATTATCAATTGCTTCTTGATTATCTTTGCCTTGTGAAACACAACCTGGCAATGCGGGGCATTCAGCGACAATCCAACCCTCTTCAGCTTCTTTTAATATGACATTAAATAACATTTTATTTCCTATTGTGTTAGGCAGAATCAGAATCTTCGGGTCGAAGCTACGCTCGATCATTAGCAAACTTTAAGAATTGACAGGATAACATTATAAAGTATAGGCGAGAAACGGCAAAAACAGCTTCAGGATATTGCGTATGAAGAGTTTGCAAAGTTTTTATCAATTGATAATAACGAATTGGGATGATTAAAAGCCACGGAATGACACTTCAATGCACGGAATTTTTCCGTGTTTTTCCGTGTTTTTCCGTGGCAAAATCGAATTAAGCACTTATTAATATTTTGTTTCAAAACACAAAAAAGGGTAGCAGTCTTGATTAACAATAATCCATTATAAATTAATCATTAACAATAAATCATAACGTGTTATTCTTTATTTTATGCGTTATTGATATTTTCAATCAATTGCCTAATTAGATTAAAAAGCGTTTAACTTTGTACTTTTTATTTATACTGAGCGTACTTGAAAAAGAACTTGATTGGCAAAAGGGCTTATTTAAACACTTTCATTGATTTTAAGACTCAAATATTTTAAATAAAAAATTCGTTTACTTTTTCAATGCGCTGTACTATCAGTATATCATCGTGTAAAATGCACCCCCCTCACAGTCATCTCATCACAAAGGGGCTTTGTTAAGCCACAATACGCTTTGTGAAATGCCGATTTTGACTCAACTTGCCGTTTTCGCACAAAACCTCAAGCCTATAACTGATAATTGAACAGTGATCATTGAACAATGATCATTGAAATCCTTGCTTTATCTAATCTTGAATTGGATTAATAAAGCTGTTTAATCCGTAAGGAGTTTTATGAAACACTATGAAATAGTCGTTATTGTTCACCCTGATCAGAGTGAACAAGTCCCTGCCATGATTGAGCGTTATCAAGCCATGGTAGAAGACAAAGGGGGGCAAATTCACCGCCTTGAAGATTGGGGACGCCGTCAGTTGGCTTATCCTATTAATAAGATACATAAGGCGCATTATGTCTTAATGAATGTTGAGTGTCCCACCGAAACGCTTGAAGAATTTAAAACGTCATTTCGTTTTAATGATGCCGTCATTCGCCATCTGATTATGGGCGTGAAAAAAGCGATCACTGAACCTTCTCCGCTAATTAAAGGCAAAGATGATAAAGAAGGACAAGAGAAACAAGATGGTGAATTGCACGATTCTGATGACAATGAAGGTGGCTTTGTTAATCGATTTGATCAAGACTAAATAGGCCGCTAACTGACTATTCTAGGTTCACGTTTTTGCGCGCAAAATACTTGAACCTAGAATCCACTTTCAATGAGGCATACAAAGCATGTCACGTTTTTTCCGTCGCAAGAAATATTGTCGATTTACCGCAGAAGGCATTAAAGAAATCGATTACAAAGATTTGAATACCCTTAGAGGTTACGTCTCTGAAACGGGTAAAATTGTGCCAAGTAGGATTACGGGTACAAAGGCTAGGTATCAACGGCAATTATCGAAAGCGATTAAACGCGCTCGTTTTTTGGCGTTATTACCTTATTCTGACGCACATGATTAAAAAATTTCCTGAATAGGTTTTTTACAATGGAAGTCATTCTTCTTGAAAAAATTCAACACTTAGGCAATCTAGGTGATACGGTGGCTGTGGCTGGGGGTTATGGCCGTAATTATTTGATTCCTCATGGCAAAGCGATATCGGCTACCCATAATAACCTAGCAGAATTTGAAACACGTCGTGTTGAACTTGAAAAAACGCAACAAGATGCACTGACTTCGGCCCTAGAACGTGCTAAGCAATTACAAGAGATCATTGTTGAGATTGCGGGCAAAGTCGGCGCTGAAGGTAAACTCTTTGGTTCTGTTACAGCAGCCGATATTGCTCAAGCTATCAATGATGGCGGGATAAAGATTTCTAAACATGAAATCCGTTTACCAGATGGGCCGATACGACAAGTTGGTGAGTATGATGTCGAAGTTCACTTACATTCCGATGTTGATGCTTTCGTAACCGTTCAAGTGGTTGCTGAAAATTGAGACGAGATGTGGGATTGTTTTTTTCCCCTATAGATGTTTAGAAAAATAATTTCACTGGGCAAACACACAGGTTTGCCCCCTACAATGAAATGATTAACCTAAAAATTTATAGGTTTTCACATTCAACCCCTTCGGGGGTTGGCGCAGTTTATTTGTTTTTCCCTCCCAGGTTTCACCTCAATGCCATTATTATTTAAGGGCAGACACGCAGATATCCTACAAAACACCGCGTATTTAGGGATTGTAGGGGCTTGCTCTAGCGTGTGTTCGCCCAAGTTTAAGGAAGGTGGCATTGCTCTTTCTCCTGGGACTATACTTAGCATCGTCATAATTTGTGCTTTTTTTTTATTTATTTAAGTACTTTCGCCAAAAATTTTCAGGTATTTTAATAGAAGCAATGTTTATTTGTAATTAGAGACGCTTCGCGATCGCGTCTCTACAATTCGCGGTTTCGTTCCGACGCGAAGCTAAGCAAATCTTTGCGGTAAAATACCTGTTTATTTGTGCTTCAGTACTTAACTAACAGCTAACAGCTAAAGCAGTTGTCTGAAAGCTAAAGTCAGGTGGTGGTGACTAACCTCGCTCGGGAATTTTTCCAAAAACTCAAAGCGCAAATTATAACGGTGGACAGTATATTCACATTTTCAGGTAAAAGTTTAGCTTCGCTAAACTTTTACCTGCCCCCCCTTCTGGGTTGGTGCAGTTTGATAACTGCTAATTGATAACTGATAACTGAATCATTGTGCTGAAGCCTCAAATGCAGGCACTTACTGTTCCAAATGTCCCCTTCGATCACGCTGTTGAATCCCTCAAAACCCCGCCTTTTTCAAGAGAAGCTGAACAATCCGTTTTAGGTGGTTTGATGCTTAATAATGAGGCATGGGTTTCTATTGCTGAACTTTTGACTGAAACCGATTTTTATCAACGCCAACATCAAATTCTGTTTCGTGCGATTAAATCATTGTCTGAAGAACGTCATCCTTGTGATCCAGTTACCCTGTCCGAGTGGTTACTTCAATACGAATTATTGGATGCTGTTGGTGGCGGTGCTTATTTAGCGTACCTCGCGGGTAACACCCCCAGTGCTGCGAATATTATTGCTTATGCTTTGATTGTACGAGAACGTTCCATTTTGCGTCAATTAGTACGTGTCGGTAACGAAATGATCGACAGTGCTTATAATACGCAGGGGCGCACTAGCAGTCAATTACTTGATTATGCTGAAAAAAGAGTTTTTGAAATTGCAGAGCTCGGTGCCCGTACTCAAGGTGGTTTTCTCAAAATTGATAAGATTTTGAAGGAAACGGTGAGTCGCCTAGATAAGCTATCGCAGATGGAAGGTAAAATTACCGGCATACCTACCGGATTTACTGATTTTGATAAAGAAACATCGGGTTTACAAGCTTCTGATTTGATTATTGTCGCGGGCCGCCCCTCTATGGGTAAATGTCTTGCGAGTGATTGTCAAATTGCACTGGCCGATGGTTCTTTGGCGACTATAGAAGACATTTACCATAGCAAAAAAGGGCAAATACTGACATTAGGAGAAGATCATCGTTTTTATTTAACGCAACCGACTGATTTTATTAAAGATGGTATTAAACCCGTTTTTCGCGTCACGACTCAGTTGGGTAGAACGATAGAAACCACTTTGACTCATCCTTTTTTAACCCTTCAAGGCTGGCATCCGCTTTCAGCACTTTCGGTTGGGGATAAAATCGCTGTACCTAGAAAACTGGGTTTATTTGGCAATGAAACATTAAGAAGCTGTGAAATCAAATTACTGGCCTATTTAATAGGCAATGCAGATTTAATAACCCATCTTGAACAACCTATTATTACCCCTCATCATCCTAAAATACAACAAGATTTGAATGAAGCGGTTGAGCAACTCAAACAGCCTTTCACACACGGGTTAGAAGAATTAGGCCATTCAACAGCGCAGCTTATTCAAAATCAACAGATTCCCGCTATTATTTTCAAATTACCACGGGCACAACTTGCCCTGTTTTTAAATCGTTTGTTTGCCATCCAAGGTTGGGCTTATCAACATCACCAGAATCAAGTTCAAGTAGGCATGAGTTGTGTCAGTGAAAAACAAATCAGACAGATTCAACATCTCCTATTACGCTTTGGCATTATTGTTAGCATAACAAAACGTCAACTTCAAAATTCGCCTTGGCAACTTGAACTAGTGGAGGCAAATTCGATTCAAATTTTCAGTGAGCAAATTGGTATTTTGGGCCTTGAAACGATTTTGTCCGAAATACAACAAACGATTTCTAAAACACCTTCTCAAGCTGAAACCGGTGAAATATATTGGGATGAAGTGAAAACGATTGAAGCAATCGGCTTAAAACCCGTTTATGACTTAACCATTTCTGATACGCATAATTTTGTTGCCAATGATATCTGCGTACATAACACCGCATTTGCCATGAATATTGCTCAACATGTCGCGATTACAGTCAAAATGCCCGTCGCCGTGTTTAGCATGGAAATGTCGGACGAACAATTAGCTATGCGCTTAATTTCATCTGTTGCACAGGTTAATTTACAAAGTGTGCGTACTGGCAACCTAACAGATGATGACTGGGCTAAAATGCTTGAAGCGGTGGCTCAATTAGAATCAGCGCCCCTATTTATAGATCAAACCCCAGCTTTAAATCCTACCGAATTACGGGCCAGAGTACGTCGTTTAGCGCGTGAACAAGGTCAACTCGCCCTCGTTGTCATTGATTATTTACAACTGATGCAAGTGCCTGAACATAAAGATAATCGCAACAATGAAGTGTCTGAAATTTCGCGTTCCCTCAAAGCCTTAGCGAAAGAATTGAATGTCCCCGTGATCGCCTTGTCACAACTGAATCGCAGCCTAGAACAACGCGGTGATAAGCGGCCTAAGATGTCAGATTTAAGGGATTCAGGCTCTATTGAACAAGATGCCGATTTGGTTGTTTTTCTTTACAGAGACGAAGTTTATGACGAAAACAGTCCCGAGAAAGGCATAGCCGAAATCATCATTGCGAAACAACGTAATGGCCCGATTGGTACAACTCGTCTCACCTTCAAAGGCAATATTACCCAATTTCAAAACTACATTTCCGACGATTTTTATTATGGAGATTGAGCCACCATGACCCGTCCGACTCGTGCCTTCATTGATACAGCCGCTTTGCGTAATAACGTGCAACGGGTAAAAACCAGCGCCCCCTACCAGCACATCATGGCCGTCATTAAAGATAATGCTTATGGTCATGGTGCCATCAAAGTTGCCAACGTACTTGAAACCGAGATTGACGCTTTCGCGGTATCTTGTCTTGAAGAAGCTCTTCAATTGCGAGAGGCCGGTATCCTCAAGCCGATTGTCTTGCTTGAAGGCTTTTTTCATCCTGACGAATTGCCCGTGATTGCGAAGCAAGCCTTACAAATCGTCATTCACACCGCAACGCAACTTGAACATCTGCTAAAAGCCGATCTAGAACAACCCGTGACCGTTTGGTTAAAAGTGGACACCGGAATGCACCGTTTAGGATTTGCACCCAATGACATTGATGCCGTTTATAAACGCCTCAAACACTGTTCCCAAGTTGCCCAACCAATTCGTTTGATGAGCCACCTAGCTTGTGCCGATGATCGAAAGAACCCCGCGACTCAAGAACAAACTCAAGTTTTTCTAGCACTGGCTAGACACTTGAATACAGAAGCGTCTTTATCCAATTCAGCCGGCATCTTAGGCTGGCCTCACACCCATGCTGATTGGGTACGACCAGGGATTATGTTATACGGCGTTTCACCGTTTAAAGACAGTGTAGCCAAACAAGAAGGTTTGCATCCCGTCATGCAACTGCAATCAGTCTTAATCAGCGTTAAACGAATTCGTCAAGGTGAAGCCATTGGTTATGGCGCGACTTTTCGTTGTCCCCAAAGCATGCCAATTGGCGTGATAGCGATAGGTTATGGCGACGGCTACCCACGCCACGCCCCTTCCGGAACACCCGTTTTAGTCAATGGCAGACGAGTCCCGTTAATCGGACGGGTTTCTATGGATATGATAACCGTCGATTTGCGTAGCCAACCGAATGCGCGTGTAGGCGATCCCGTGCTATTATGGGGAAAAAATTTACCAGCCGAAGAGATTGCCAGTTTAGCCGGCACAATTGCTTACGAATTATTTTGTCATGTCAGCAGTCGCGTGACGACTGAATAAAATAAAAAGTAGGGTGGGCTGTTGCGTTGATAAGCCCCGTCTACCCATTCTTGACGGGAAACGTAATAATGTAGCTCTGGATCAACTGGGCCATAAGATGAAAATTTTCGCATGTTTAAAACACCTATAACGACAAGGCTTGTAGATTAAAAAGGATTAAAATCAGTAACGACAAGGATTGTATATAAGAAAGGATTAAAAACCCTGCTTATCAACGAAAATCTAATCCTTTATTATATACAATCCCTGTCGTTATTCTCTTAGCGGTGTCTTTGCGTGAGGATTATTAACTCTCTTTTAAGACAATTGTCTCCATCAAAGGCTTGTTTTCCTTCTTGATTGGAACCGGAATACCCACCAAACAAAAATAAACTTCATCACAATACTCTCCCAACAATTGCCCTGCTCTTCCTGACAAATCTACAAATTGCCGCGCTAATGGATTATCCGGCATAATACCCTGCCCAACTTCATTATGGACGAATACCATATCTTGAGGCCATTTCAAAATATCTTCCAAAATAGTCAAAATGTCGGCTGGTTGTTTTTGATGAAAAAGCATATTATTCAACCACATACTGATACATTCAACCAACACGGGCCGATCACACTGTTTAAGCACTTCTAATAAATCCAACGATTCTTCAATCGTCTCAAACGCCTCGCCTCGACGTTGTCGATGTTCAGCAATGCGCTGTTGCATTTCCTCATCCAAACATTCAGTCGTTGCTAAATAGATTGGTTTTGATTCCCCTGCCATTTTTCGCACATAATCCTCTGCCAACCGAGATTTACCACTTTTAACGCCACCCACAAAGGCTACTTTCATATCAGTTATCAGTTATCAGTTATCAGTTATCATCAATCTGTTTGCCCTAATTTGGAAGGGTTGCTGGCATTTTGGGATTTGGAATTGGGGAGTTGATCTGCGAAGGTGTAGATGGCTGTGATGATATTATCCTCTATGTCATCTGCGGGAGAATAACCACATCGATTATTATTTAAAAAGAAGGCGAAGGCGAAAATATTGCCTTTTGAAGTGGCGACATAACCGGCTAAGGTACTCACACCCTTTAAAGTACCTGTTTTCCCACGCACTTTTCCTCGTGCTGGGGAATGTCTTAAACGCTTTGGATTGACTTTTTTCCCAATGACACGCAATGATGCGAGGAAATCAGGGCCGATGTCAAAACGTCTATACATTTTGACGAATAAATCCGTTATCGTAGAGGTTGTCATCTGGTTTTTTCGGGATAAACCTGAACCATCTACAATGACTACGCCGTCAGTATTAATATGGTGGCGGCGTAAAAATTCGGTTAGCAGTCTTACTCCCTCGGCATGGGTTCCGGGGCTGCCATAACGCTCTGCGGCAATGGTTTTAACAATTTGTTCCGCCGTTAAATTATTAGAGTACATATTTAAGTCCTTCAAAATCAAAGATAAATTATCTGACCAGTGTTCATACAACTTATTAGCGTTGATTGTGGTGGAAACGATTAGCGTTTCACCGTTGATTTTAACCCCGCTTTTAAGTAACAGTGCCCGGAAAGTTTCTGCCGCATAGTACGTTGGGTTGTCGATATTGATATAAATTGTGATTTCTGGAATTAATGAAGACCATTTTTTTAAAAGCCGTTTTCTTAAAAGCAGTTGCCCTCTCACTTCTATTTCTACCTGGCCGCTTTCTGTTTCAGTTCTATGCGCCCATAACGTGCTTCTTCTACCTCGTTTTATTTTTTGAACTGTTTTAGCATTATTACGCAAATGGATATGAGGCACGCTTGGATCTAACCAAGCTTTCACCGGATCACCCGCAGCGTTACCAGGCTGAACATGTACTGCAAGGGTATTGAAATTCAAAGAGAATGCGCTCAGTTTGGCATCATAAGGCCGTTGGGTATGTTCAACTTCCAATTCAGCCGGGGCACGTTCATAGCCATCGAAAAAATGCGTATCAATCACTAAATTGCCCGTGACTTCGTTAATGCCACTGTTCTTAATTCGGTTAGCGATAGTCCAAAGGTGTTCAGTAGACAGTCTCGGATCACCGCCACCTTGTATGATTAAATTGCCGTGGATCGTCCCGTTTTTCCGGATACCGCTATACCCAAATGTCGTTTTAAAACGATAATTAGGGCCCAATTTATCGGCATCAAGAGCGGCCGCTGTTGTCACGACTTTCATCACAGAAGCGGGCAACAAGGGCTTTTCCGAGTGATAGGCATAAACCACATCGCCACTGGGCACGGCCATTATGCTAACACCGGTTTGACTGTGATCTAAACAACTTGCCTTCAATGCCTTGTCAATGGCTATCGTCAAATCTGACTGCGTTTGTGAATAGGCAGAAGCCGTTAATAACATCAATAGGGCAATCGAAAAACTTTTAAAATCGATACCGTTATAGGCATTTAACATTGTGAATAATCCTTTTTTAAATAGAGTGAGGTTTACGTTCCAACTTGAGTTTGCAGCTAACTTGGAGTGCAATGGTTTTCTTGCAATTGAAAAAGAAATAAACGCACTTCGACGCTAAAGACGCTAAAGACAGTCTGTGTCAAACGAATTCTTTGCGTCTATTGCGTCTATTGCGTTATAAAAAAATGCTCATCAAAAAAAGCGCCCAATCAACACGCTACATTAATCCCCCATACCCTGCTCTCCTAAAATCTTAAACAGAAAATGAGTATATTGCTCTTTCATGGGCACTTCTAATTCACATTTAAGACGTTTTCGAGTGCAGTTCACTGGGCATCCTGATTTAGGGTTCATGGCTTCTTTTTCGTAAATTTCCCAATATAAACCAACACCTCTTTTTTGCCAACTCGGCAAGTCATTAAAATTAATCCCCTGTTGAAATAACAACTCGTTTTTGTCAGCGACAGAGCGTTTTAATAAGACTTTTGTCGCGGCCTGTGGCGATTGCCCTTGTTTTCTCAATAACCAATAACAGTGTGAATTTAAGGCATTCCGATGGGCATCTTCTTGTCGCCAGCGAAAATAATCACAGACTAACTCTGTTGTCGGCAATTGCGAGATGCGACAGTCAAAACAACCGATTTCGCCTAATAATAAAGAAAATTTCGCGCTGGCTTCCGCAGCCAGCATGGAATGGTATTTACGCATTTTGCGATTAAAAGTGTCTTCATGCAGAGCAAATAACAGTGACATTTCATCACTTTGCGTATAACCGTACTCTATTTTAAAACCACAATTCATTAAGTGTTTCACGGTTTCAATCATGATATCGCGGAATCGACTGTCATAAGGCACGTCAAATGGATGCACTTCTTTAGTCAGCCTGGTAAAATTCCGGCCATCTAGTCGCGCTACCATGTAGACATTGGGCAAGACGCAATAATCGGAAGCGGTTTCAAAAACCCGCATTTTGGTATCAAAGTCATCAAATTTCATTTTTTATCCATTTTTGGATGATAAACTCATTATTATGGCCCATTTTCACATAGTAAAGGGTATCAAATCCTTCCGAAAAATGGGGGATTTTTAGTTTAGCATAAGCGGCTTGAATCCCTTTTTCTGGAATGCACGCTTTACCTGTGCGTGTCTTGTTGCGTTCAATAGCGGCTTTGATTTTTGATTGAAAGTAATAGCCAATAATTTTAAAACCTGCGGCTTTTGCCAATTCGATATATTTTTGGCGCGTTTCGACACTCGGATTAGTATTGTCAACGACAAAACCTTGTTTCGCTTGTAAACACGCTTTTAGGAGAATATCCTCTCGATGCCGGGTTTTAAGCATATCAAGGTTTATTCGTATATGGGTATCAGAAAAGTAGTGTTTATAAAAAGTCGATTTGCCAGTGGCTTGTATGCCTGTGAATAAAATAGCTTCCATGATTTTTTTCAATCTTTGAGAGATTTTTTAATCTCACGCAAAGCCGCAAAGCCGCTAATAATAAAGCCCCTTTGCGCCTTTGCGTCTTTGCGTGATGATCTGAATCTTCATATCAAAAATAATAGGTTAAACGGAGATAAACGCTTTCACCAGGTGCGCTATATTGGCTGCTGTTTATCGAAATGCCGCCAAATTCGCTTTCGGTTTCGCCATAAGGTAAATCTAACCAGCCGATCAATTGCATGTTTTCTGTCCAGTCGTAAATGCCGCGCAGTTGAAACATGCCGCTGCTGTCATGCAAATTGGCAAGCCAACTGGTGTAGAAATTAAATAAAGGGGTTATTTCAATTTGTACCCCACTGGTGAGATAATCACGGCCTAATGTATACGCTTCACCGCGTTCGAGACGCTTTTGTAAAGCGGGATCAGGCGATAAATAATGAGAGGGTTGTGTTTCACCAATACCATTACGGAAGTATTCAATATAGCCGTAAAAATTGTGTTCAAACAAAACCCATGAATAATCCATATTCGTGACTAACGCAATCGCCGTGCCGCCCTCTTTCAAACGAGTCGCAGTGATATCGAAACGCCAAAGGGCTTCTAAAACATCTTTGCTTATCCCAAACCCCAACACGTTTTCGTCGAAATGACGGGCCGCCAGTAGATCAAAATCCCATTCTTCTTGATATCGCCCATGATATTTAAGCGCAAAACTGCTTTCTTCGCTTTCAACGTCATTCGTATCCAGATTGCGGCGTGGTAAGAGAATCATTTGTATATCATCACCGCTGTTAAATAGCCATTGCCCATAAAGCATGTCATCGCCCGTTTTATACTCTTTATCAATAGCAAGCGGCGAAAAAGGGCTAAAAATATCAAAGGGTTGAAAAATCAGGCCATTCCCCCAAGTGACGATTTGACGGCCTGCTCGCATAACCAACTGTTCGCCATTGTAACCCAAATAAAGACGATCTAAACGTTGCACAGCATCCAATTTATCAGTGTGCCCCCATTCATCCGTCAGTTTAAACAAGCGACGCTTATCTTGAGGCAAACCCGTATTCGTTATCCCAACTAAACCGGCATCCGCTAAAGCGCGTTGCGTTTTCGGGCTATCACCATAACGGGCTAATATTTCATAATGAATTTGCGTATCCCAAGCGCCCCAACGATTTTCTGCCGTCAGACGCAGATCGAGGGAACTGTCTAGCGGAGATTCTGGCCCATAATCGGCCATAATATTCTCACTGTTGTAATGCGTCGTCGCAAGATGCGATTTGAGATGGCCCCCAAAAGACCAGTCCTCAGCAGATGCAATACTGGTACATAATATCAAACTGAATAAATAATTAGCCTTGCTGTTCATCGCCGTCAATACGCCCATCACGTAGTTTGATCAACCTTTTAGAATAATGCATAACCAATTGATCATGCGTAGAAAATAAAAAAGTGACTTGATGTTCTTGATTCATAATGCGTAACAATTGCATTAAATCATCAGCGGTTTGAGAATCCAAATTAGCCGTGGGTTCATCAGCCAGAATCAAACTCGGTTCTGAAACGATAGCGCGTGCGACGGCCACCCGCTGTTGTTGTCCCCCCGATAAATCGCCAGGCCGCCGATTTTCCAAACCAGCCAAGCCGACTTCTTTGAGAACACGTCGCGCTTTATCAGCCCTTTCTTGAGAGCTAACCCCTTGTAATTGCATCACAAACTCGACATTTTCTTGTGCGCTCAAAACGGGAATGAGATTATAGGCCTGAAAAACAAAGCCGATTTTATACAAACGCATATCGGCAAGCGCAGATTTACCCATTTTATCGACTCGTTGCCCATCAATTTCGATTTCGCCCGTTGTGGGTATATCCAAACCGCTGAGCAAATTAAGCAAAGTACTTTTGCCCGAACCTGAAGGCCCAGATAAACAGACAAAATCGCCTTTAGGGATATCCAAATTAATATCAACTAAGGCAGGAATAGTCACCTTACCTTGTTGATAAGTTTTGCTCAGGTTACGACAAGCGACAGGTAGTGGTTCCATAATTTTAATTTTAATGAGATCAGTGTAGGGTGGGTAACGTGTTTTTGTTGCCCACCATTAATTTAAAAAAGCATGGTAGATCAGTGTAGGGTGGGTAACGTGGTTGCCCACCATTAATTTAAAAAAGCATTGTAGGGTGGGTAACGTGTTTTTGTTGCCCACCATTAAGATCAGTGTAGGGTGGGTAACGTGTTTTTGTTGCCCACCATTAAGATCAGTGTAGGGTGGGTAACGTGTTTTTGTTGCCCACCATTAAGATCAGTGTAGGGTGGGTAACGTGTTTTTGTTGCCCACCATTAATTTAAAAACAAGAATATTATATTATGATAAAATCACATTCCGTGGCACTGAAGATGGCAAGGTGGGCAAGCGAGCTTTGACGTTGCGGGCTTTTATTAACGTTCAGATAATTTTGATTGATTCCAAACCCTGAACATTTGCGTTCATCCTCGCCATCAAAAGAGAAAAAGGAGAAGCCCAAATGAAGACAGTTTATATCCTCTTTTATAGTAATAGCCTTGGTACCCGTGAGGAAGTTCGGAATTATTTAGATAGCCTTTCTGAGGTGTTGCACTGGAGATATGATCTAGCTAATGTTTTTTATCTGATTTCTTCAGAAAATGCGGATACTTTGGCAGAATTAATTCACCAATTTTCTCCGAAAGGACGTTTTCTCATCACCGAATTTTCTAAGAACCTGTTCAAAATCTTTTATATGTGTTAAAATCAAAAAAGATACTAAAATAAGAAATAATTAAGGAATAACTTATGAGAAAAATTTACCCCAGCGATATTAGTCGAGAAGAATTTGAAAA
>Ga0190315_1000775_pt1 | contig 14510 bp, 21 predicted proteins | sample 48701101_MG_FD_161673 | JGI IMG/M metagenome (GOLD analysis project Ga0190315, IMG submission 161673) | Hydrothermal vent sediment bacterial communities from Southern Trench, Guaymas Basin, Mexico - 4870-11-0-1_MG | ecosystem: Environmental > Aquatic > Marine > Hydrothermal vents > Sediment ...
ACAGTGTTGAGCGCTGGTTCAGGACTGTTAAGGAGCGGACAAAGCGTTTCTGGAATAATTTCAGGAGTAATGACTGGAGGAGGGTTCAGAAGTTTGTTTTTCTGTTTGCTTTCTGGTATAATTTTGTTCGGCGTCATTCTCGGTTTAATGCTCCTCCTGGTGATGTTACTGAATGGTTTCAGGAAGTGATGCCAAAGTTATCCTGACAGTATCGTAGCATTTGGACTTCCACGGTGTAGTGGACAACATACGCATTTTCTGGGAATGGATATCCCAAGTCGGAAGCTTTGAATGCACCTTTTTCTTCATACTTTTCGGTCTCCTCTAATATCATTATCTTAGCCTATTCTTCAACTCTATATTTAGCCTTTGGAACGATGTTTGGATCTCCGTTCTGGTTCTCCGCTACTTTTGGAACATGCGAAACCATCGTAGCGGGCAACCTTCCCTCCTCCCGTCTTCATTGGAGGGCTTTCGGGGGGAACGGATACTCCTCACATCTTCGGGAGTTTCAGCAGTCCCCATTCGGGCTTACAAAACCTCACATACCGGAGACTACCACATCACTAGAGCTATATAAAAATTACGGAAAACAAAAGCCAGCAAATGTTCCGCTTGTTGCTACCTATGGAACAGCCCAATAGACGAGTGAGTCCTCATCATATCCAATGTTGATATTATTTGTATACCACGTAAAATGAATCGCCATCCAAGCTCCTTCTGGGCTGTTAAAACCAAATGGTAAATTCCAGTCCTTTGGCCATTTGACAACTAACCAAGTGCTTTCTGGCACTAGAGTTGATCCTAAATATCCCTCTTCCCAATCCACGTAGATTCTCGCCTTAGAGGGCATTTCTTTTGAAACTGCTGTAGTGTATTGAACAAACATTCCAAGCGGAAATCCAAGTATTAGGAGTACAAATATTCTCCTCATTTTATCACCCCGATATATTCCAGCCTATAATAATTTGAGCTAAGACTATTTAAGAATCTTCAAAACCTACTTTTTTGCTAAGAGCATTAAGACTAAAGACTTAAGAATGCCCTCTCAAAAATGTAAAAGAAAAGGTCAGCCATACATAACTTCATGTGAAGCTATCTGTTGAGCCAATCTCTCTTCTGAGCTGAGAACCTTTTCAACAGCCTTTATGAAGTCCTCATGAGTTACGTACTCCCTTCTTGCCCTAATGGCGAACATTCCCGCCTCAGTTACAATGGCTTTAAGGTCAGCACCACTTGCTCCTTCGGTCATCTCCGCTACAGCTTTGAGGTCAACTCCCCTAAGGTTCATCTTCCTTGTGTGGACTTTGAGAATCTCCCATCTTCCCTTGAAATCTGGCAACGGAACTTCTATTAGTCTATCGAATCTTCCCGGCCTCAGCAAAGCTGGATCGAGAATATCGGGTCTGTTTGTAGCGGCAATAACCTTGACGTTGCCCCTTGGATCAAATCCGTCAAGTTCTGCTAATAGTTGCATTAAAGTCCTGTTTACTTCTCTTTCTCCACCAGTTGTTTCTTCCAATCTCTTTGCACCTATTGCGTCAATCTCATCAATAAAAACTATTGAAGGTGCTTTTTCCCTAGCCAGCTCAAAGAGCTCGCTTACCAATCTTGCACCCTCTCCGATGTACTTTCTCACAAGTTCACTGCCAACGACCCTTATGAAGGTTGCATTTACCTCATGAGCCAGTGCTTTTGCCATTAATGTTTTTCCACATCCAGGTGGTCCGTAGAGAAGCACTCCCTTGGGTGGCTCAATCCCAACCTTTTCAAAGAGCTTTGGATGCTTGAGAGGCAGTTCTATGGCTTCTCTTAACTCCATAAGCTGCTTTTTCAATCCTCCTACATCGTTGTAGGTAACCTTGGGCCTCTCAATTACCTCAAAACCTAGCACAGATGGATCCTTTTGAGAGGGTAGAAGCTCTATAACTGCCATTGTCCTCTGATCCAAGGCAACTCTGGCACCGGGTTTCAGTTTTTCCCTTTCTATCCATGGTGCAATTCTCACAACGAATCTTGGACCATTGTAGTTTTGGACAATAGCCCTATCTTCATCCAAAAGCTCAATTAAAGTCCCAGCAAAGGCTGGGGGCTGTCTTAGCCTAGACATTTCCATCCTTAAGCGTGAAAGCTCCCTCTCAAGTCTCTCTTTATCCGCCTCTAATGTTCTCACTTGAAGTTCAAGCTGTCTTATTCTACGTTTGAGATAGTAAATGTAATCATCATACCCCTCTTCGTGTTTCACATTGAGATCTTCAACATTGCTCATAATCTAAACCCTCCTGTATATAATTATGAAGAAGAACCTTATTAACTTACCCATATCATCTCCCTGTGAGTAGGAATTCCGGAGGGCTTATAAACTTTTGGTTTATGAATGCCTTTTCAAAAATATAAAAACCCCTTTATAGACAAATTGGCAGTTTTGATCTTGATTCTGGCTAATCACACATGAGAAATGAAAAATTCAACATTCGAATTGTTCGAAAGGTTTAAGTAATCTTTTGTTATTTTTGTATTTGTAATGTTTAGGGAGGTGATATAATGGTGAAGGTAAGATTTCTAGGACATGCAGCATTTGAAATAGAAGGAGAAGGAAAAAGAATACTTATAGACCCATTTTTAACCGGAAATCCAAAGGCAGCAGCAAAACCGGAAGACTTTGATAAAGTTGATTTAATTCTCGTAACTCACGCACACGGGGATCATGTGGGTGATGCGGTAAAAATTGCCCAGAGAACCGGGGCAAAAATAGTTGCGATGTACGACATAGCTAACTATCTCGTAGAAAACAATAAGGACATAACAACAATAGGAATGAACTACGGCCCAACTGAAGTTGAAGGAGTTAAAATAATTCAAGTCCCTGCATGGCATTCAAGCAGCGACGGTAAGTATAGCATTGGAAATGCCTGCGGATACATTATGGAGCTTGAAGGGAAAAACATTTATCACGCCGGGGATACCTATGTCTTTAAGGACATGGAGCTCTTTGCTGAGCTTTATGGAATAGATCTTGCCCTGCTCCCGATAGGGGGACACTTTACAATGGGCCCCAAAGAAGCCGCAAAGGCTGTTGAGCTCCTTAAACCGAAATACGTGATTCCAATGCACTACGGAACGTTCCCGCCAATAGCTAGGAATCCGGAAGAGTTCAAAGAGCTTGTTAAGGACAGGGCAGAAGTCATTATACTAAAACCTGGAGAAGCCTTTGAGCTTTGAAAAAATCTTTTAAACTTTCTTTTTTAGTTTCAATGTGGTGAGCAGATTGAGAAGTAAATATCTTGGACTAACAATCATTGCGGCTTTGATATTTGCCTCTTTCATAGTTATCCCAATTTATGCCCAGCAGGAAGAAAATAGGCCCGAGTATAACTTGATAATAGTTAGAAATGATGATCTGATAGACTATATTACTGTTCAGCCCTATGCGAGGCTTCTAAATATTCCCGTTCTTCCTGTTAGCCCTCAAAAGCTGGATGAAAAAACATGGGCACAGCTATACTCATACATCCAGCTGGGATGGAAGAAAGTCCTAATAGTTGGGAACTCAAATGCAGTTAGCAAGGATGTTGAAGATGAACTCCTCGAGATGGGGTACAGCGTTACAAGAATAGGAGGAGATGTAAGAACTGAAACAGCAGAGAAATTGGCTGTTCACTTTTATCCTCAGGGCTCAAAAGCAGTAGTCCTAGCAAGTGCTTTGGATTACGGCTCTGCCCTTGCTGCCTCAAAGTTTGCAATGGAGTATGATCTCCCATTGTTGCTAACTTTAGAAAATGACCTATCAGAACACGCGATTGCAGGATTAAACCATCTAAAGCCAAATCTTGTTATTCTGGTTGGAACAGGGTTGAACAAAACGATTGAAGTAAAATTAAAGAACATGGGATATGAAACCTACTGGCTCGGCAAGAATGTAGAAAAACCCCCTGTGTCTCCTCCAGAAAAGCCATCTCCATATAGGTACTCTCTCATAGGTGCCATAATATCACTCGCAATTGCAATACCACTAACTCTATATTGGGCAAAGAAGAAATGGTATTCCCATAAGATCCCAGTGGAGGTGCTGACAGAAAAAGAGAGAATCATTGTAAAAGCCCTAATAAAACAGGGAGGGAAAGTAAAGCAAGAAGACCTTCCGGAGCTTACCGGCTATTCAAGGCCAACCGTGAGTAGGATAATCCAAGAGCTTGAGAAAAAGCAGTTGGTTGAGAGGGAGAAAATCGGTAAAACCTTCATTGTCAAGCTTGTGAAAGAAATAGACCTCAAGGAGTAGTCAGAAAGCCCTAGCGCGAACGGTGAAGGTCCTGACAAATTAGTCAAAAACTTCATCAAGTGATATCGTGATACAAATATATGCAACCCCTATCATAACTGTTGCAAAACCAAGCCCTTATTCTGCTGGTCATTCCCAAAACAACACCAAAAGGATTGAGGCCTCCTAATATAAATGCATATGGGTCCATGCCTTAAAAACTTAAACGGAAGGGTTAGAAATACACCTTGAGCTGGACAAAGTTTTGTCTTTAGCTAGGGCAAACTTTAACTTGAACTAGGGCAAAGTTTAAAAGCTTTTAATCACAATATGTAAATAAGCCAACCTAATAAATGTCTTGGGGTGATTTTCTTGCCCGAAGAAACTTGGAAAAGTAGGGTAGGTTTTGTTGCAGCGGCTATGGGAAGTGCTGTAGGTTTGGGAAACATCTGGCTGTTTCCAATGAGAGCGGGGCTTTATGGCGGGGCAGCATTCTTAGTACCGTATTTGATCTTGCTTTTCCTCATTGGAGTTGTAGCATTAACCGTAGAATTTACCCTTGGAAGGGCAGCAGGAGGACCAATAGAGGCATACGGTAAAACTTTACCAGGAGGAAAATACCTAGGAATTTTCGTAAATGCAATGATGTTGATGATATTTGCATTTTACTCTGTTGTAGTTGGATGGGCACTCAGATATTTTGTTACAGCATTGACAGGAAAGTTACTTAGTGTAGATCCCGGCTCTTTCTTCGGTAGTATCTCCTTTAGTACAGAAGCTGCAGTGTGGCAGTTTATTGCTATAGCAATAACAATAGGAATAGTAATAATGGGAGTTCAGAAAGGTATTGAAAGGGCATGTAAGATTATGATGCCAGGACTCTTCGTGATGCTAATTATACTCGCCATAAGAAGTATAACCTTGCCGAATTCTTATGCGGGTCTTGAGTTCTACCTCTTGCCAGATTGGAGCAAAATCCTAAGTGGAAAAACATGGATGATAGCGCTCTCGCAGATGTTTTTCTCATTGAGCTGTATGGGAATGTCAAATGTAGTTTATGGTAGTTACATAAAGAAAGATCAAGACATACCGCTGTCTGCCATAGTTACAGCATTTGGAGATACTGCAGTTGCTGTAACGGCTGGATTTGCAATCTTTCCTGCAGTATTTGCATTTGGTCTTGAACCTACAGCAGGACCTGGATTGGTCTTTGTGACCCTACCAGTAGTATTCCAAAAAATGCCCGGAGGGATAATCTTTGCAGTAATATTCTTCCTGTTGATACTCTTTGCTGCCTTTTCTTCAACGGTCGCAATGCTTGAGACTAATGTACAAGCGGCGACTACACATCTTAACATGAGCAGGAAAACTGCTACAATTCTCTTTGGGCTCTTAGCTTTTGTGATAGGAGCCCCTGGTGCTATAAATCCCACGTACTTTGAGTGGATAATAAATATTTCAACAGTCTATCTAGGGCCATTAGGAGCGTTAATTGCAGCATTAGCATTAATTAAGCTTGGAATTGACAAAGCATACGAGGAACTTAGAAAAGGCGCTCTAATAGCAGTTCCAGCAATATGGAAGCCATGGGCCAAATATGTGTACCCAATAGTGGTAATAATAGTATACATCTCCCAATTCATAGTGGGGTGATAAGATGGGCACAGCTTACATAGTAGGATTGTTTGTTATACTAATAATTTACGGGCCACTGGCATGGGGTCTCTACAAGCTCTCAAAGGCAGAAACTGGTCTTTAATTTCATTTTTCTCTTTAATTTTGGTAGATAGCTAAAGAAGAGGTGTTATGGATGGCATTAAGTGACAAATTAGAGTTAGTTAGAGTTTCAGAAATAAGGAAGCTCTTTGACCTTGCTCAAGGGATTGAGGGTGTAATCTCACTGGGAATTGGGGAACCGGACTTTGACACACCAGAACATATAAAAGAATACGCTAAAGAAGCGCTGGACAAGGGGTTAACCCATTATGGCCCTAATGCCGGGATTAAGGAGCTCAGGGAAGCCGTTGCAGAAAAGTTGAAAAAAGACAATGGCATCGAAGTTGATCCAAAGAGTCAAATCATAATAACTGTTGGGGGGAATCAAGGTCTTTTAATGGGTTTTGCGACATTTTTAAAGGATGATGAGGAGGTTCTCATACCTTCACCCGCGTTTGTTAGTTATGCCCCCTCAGTAATTCTCGCAGGAGGAAAACCTGTTGAAGTGCCCACATATGAGGAAAACGAATTCAGGTTAACCGCTGACGAGCTTGAAAAATATGTCACCCCAAAAACAAGGGCTTTAATCATAAATACCCCCAACAATCCAACCGGAGCCGTTTTGACAAAAAAAGATCTTGAGGAAATTGCGGATTTTGCCGTGGAGCATGATTTAATGATTTTAAGTGACGAAGTTTACGAGTATTTCGTATACGACGGCGTCAAAAACTACAGCATTGCTTCTCTTGATGGAATGTTCGATAGAGTGATAACCATAAACAGTTTTTCAAAGACTTTTGCAATGACTGGCTGGCGTTTGGGGTTTGTTGTGGCACCAGAATGGGTAATTGAGAGGATGACTCGTTTTCAGATGTATAATGTCACGTGTCCTGTAACGTTTGTTCAGTACGCAGCTGCAAAGGCTTTAAGGGACGAAAGGAGTTGGAAAGCTGTGGAAGAGATGCGTAAGGAGTATGATCGGAGGAGGAATCTTGTTTGGAAGCGTTTGAATGAGATGGGGTTGCCGACTGTTAAGCCCAAAGGAGCGTTTTACATCTTTCCAAGGGTCAAGGACACGGGTTTAACAAGCAAGGAATTCAGCGAACTCATGATTAGAGAGGCAAAAGTTGTTATGGTTCCGGGTAGTGCTTTTGGAAAGGCCGGAGAAGGCTACGTGAGAATAAGCTACGCCACAGCTTACGAAAAGCTCGAAGAAGCCATGAACAGAATGGAAAAAGTGCTAAAAGAAAAGAACCTCATTTAAGCTTGATTTTTAAGTAACCTTTTTATCTTTCTATCCCATTTTAATAGGGATGAAAAATGCTTCCGGGAAAGGTTCCTCCAGAGGTACTTAAGAAAATTGTCTTTAACCTTCTAGGAGTTCAGGACGAGAGAGTGATAGTAAAATCCGGTGTAGGGATTGATGCAGCTGCAATCGACTTTGGAGAAAAAGTTCTCGTTGCTTCCAGCGACCCTATAACGGGGGCAGAGAAGCGTATAGGCTTTTATGCAATAAATGTGAATGCAAACGATGTTGCAACATTTGGAGCCAAGCCAAGATGGTTTCTCGCTACAATTCTACTCCCTGAGAATGCCAATGAGAGCCTTCTCAAGGAAATAATGGAGGACATGCACAAAAGCGCTGAAAAACTTGGCATTTCAATAGTTGGTGGCCATACAGAAGTGACGATTGGGCTAAATAGACCGATAGTTATCGGAACAATGCTTGGTGAGGTTGAAAAAGAAAAGCTGGTGAGGTCAAACGGCTCAAGGGCTGGAGATGTCATGATCCTAACCAAAGGAGTAGGAATTGAAGGAACCTCAATTATAGCAAGCGAAAAAGAAGAAGAGCTGAGGGAAGTGTTTGGGGATGAGCTTATAGAGAGTGCAAAACGGTTTCTTGAAAAAATAAGCGTGGTGAAAGAAGCTCTAATCGCCACAGAAATTGGAGTTCATGCTATGCATGACCCCACGGAAGGAGGAATAGCAAACGGCTTCCATGAGATGGCAGACGCGGCTGGATTAGGGTTTAGGGTTTACTACGACAGGATACCTATAGCGGAAGAGACTAAAAAGCTGTGTGAATACTTTAACTTAGACCCTTTGGCTTTAATAAGTTCCGGCTCTCTTTTAATTGCAGCACCACCAGAAAGAGCCGAAGAAATCGTGAAGGCAATAAGGAAAGAAGGAATTGAGGCGGCAATAGTGGGAGAATTCTTGGAAGACAAGAACGTAAAAGTTATCGTAAGAGAAGGAAAAGAAACTCCATTAAAAAGGCCAGAAACAGACGAAATTTGGAAACTTTTTTAAGGATTTTTACATTTATTACTATCAGGGATGGTCAAATGGCCGATGTAGAAATAGCAAAAATGTTGATAAAAGTCGGTGGCATTTTAACCGTTATAGAGCCATTCTTCATAGCAGTTCTCCTTCTGCTCACGGTGATAGGGATTTTGTTCGCAATATCATTCGCAATCCTCGGCTACTGGATATTTAAGAGGTCAGAAGAGACCATTGAATTTATTGAAAACAAAGAATACAAAAAAGCGAAAGACAAACTTTTAGTTCCAGCAATAATTGCCCTCATCCTAACTAGTAGGGTAGGCGGGATTTTAATGCTTCTTGGTTTGGTGCTACTTCCTTCAGAGAAGCCTACTTCCTTCTAATTTTTCCACCCTTTATGTCTATGCGTCCTTCTTTTTCCAACATTCTCAAAATTTCTTCAAATGCCTTCTCGTTCATCACGTTTATTATCATGGTACCCTTTTCAGTGGGTATCTCCATAGGCATTGCCTTGAGAAACGCTGCAGTTAAGTCTTCTTTGAGGATCTTCTCATTGCCGAGAGCATTTAATATCTCGTTAGTGACTATTCCCCTTGAGATAAGGGCAAAGTAAACACCCATAATCATCTCCTCTTCAAAATACCTCGCAGCTATGTGAAGGGCTTTGTTGATTCTTTCTACTTCAAGCTCCCTGATCTCTATTTCGTATTCAGGAAGCAGATCAACGAAAGCAAACTGCTTTGCTATCTTCTCGATGCTTTCAAGGTTTTTTGCAATTTGATATGGAAATCTGAACTGGAATTTTAGCTTTGTAACATCAACACCCTCTTTCAGCCTTGCCCTATTCCCCTCCACAACCAATGCATCGTTTTTAAACAGCTGATCAAGGACATCTCCCATCCAGTAACCCTCTTGGAGAAGATGGTTTATTTCCTCACCCTCTTTGAGATGCTCAAGGGCATGGTTTATTTGCTCCTTAAACGTAAGAAAACCCTCAAGGAGAATCTCCTTCTCCTCGCCTTCAAAAGAATTTATGGCGTTACTTATCTCTTCCAGCGTTCCCTCGATCATGTAGCCTATAAAAGCCTCATATCCTAGTCTCTCCATAACAGCAAATCTAATTCCTTCCCTCTTGAGCTCGTTTAAGAAGGCCTCTTTAACAACCTCATTCTTTGTAACTAACCTCATACAATCACCAGATGGAAAAGGCTAAAAGCCATTTATAGTCTTTTTGTATAGGGCTTTCCCCCGCCGTGAGCGGCGAGACTTCCAGCCCGCAAGGAGGTGAGAATATGAGCGAAGAGAAACCGCTTTTATTGGACAAAATCCTTGAAACATGGAAAGGGAAGCGAATAGCCTTAGCAGTGAGTGGAGATAACTCCTTTACCGGCATCTTAAAGGATTTTGACGAAGAGATAGTGATCCTAGAGAACGTCGCCGACGTTGTGGGAAACAGAGGAAAAGCCTTAATAGCGAAGATAGACGACATTAACTGGATAATGCTCCTAGAGTGATTAAAATGAGGGCAATAGCATTTGTAGGATTCAAAAAGAGTGGAAAAACAGCTACAGTGGAGAAAGTTGCAAAAGAACTCAAAAAAAGAGGATATCGGATAGGGATAGCAAAGAGCATGCATACGAGCTTTGATAGAAAGGAAAGTGACACATGGAAGCTGAAAAGGGTTGCAGAGTATGTAATTGTGAGAGCCCAAGACACAGATGCCCTTCTTTTTGAGGCAAAGGACTTAAACGCCCTTCTATCTGCAATGCCAAAAGTGGATTTTCTCCTCCTTGAGGGGTTTAAAGATGCTAAGCATTTACCCAAAGTTATATGTGCCAAAAGCGAAGAAGAAGTAAAAGTACTAAACGATGGGCTTGCGATAGCAGTTAGTGGAGTCATATCAAATAAACTCAAGCGTGTCGATGGCCTCGAGGTGATAAACGCTCTAGAAAATCCTGAAAGACTGGCCGAGTTAATAGAGGAAAAAGCCTTCATTCTGCCGAATATTAACTGCGGATTGTGCGGGCTTGAGTGCTATGAGATGGCAAAGCTCATCGTAAAGGGTGAAAAGACCATAGAGGATTGTGTTGTCTTGAGTTCAAAACCAAAGGTCATCGTTAGAATTGATGGGAAGGAACTTCCGATGAAAGGTTGGGTCCAGGAGCTTGTGGAAAAGACCATTAAGGGTATGCTTTCTGCTATGAAAGGATACAAGGAAGGACGAAAAATAGAGATTATAATTCAAGATTAGACCACCTCTACCTTAACTTTTGTCCCCTTCGAGAATAAATGCTCTGTACTCTCCGATGATATTCACTATTAGCCATATGTTTCTCCACAACTCCATACCATTCAAAATCCCTAGATGAAGGATATGGCGGACAGTTGATGTGGGAATGGAAAATACTCATCATCTCCCTTCCTTCTCTCTCAGCAGCTTCAAGAACTTTGAAAGTTTCTAACGGCTCTATTTCAAACCCAATCGGAGAATTATCGTTCCTACTAAAAATCCACATATTTCAACTTTGCTTTCTCTGGCTTTGTAAGGATTTCCTCCAAATGTGCACGTTTTATGAAAAGGTTCCTCATGAGAGCTCCTTTTCACTAAGTCTTTAAATCCTTTCTGTTCATTAACGCACAAACTAGTGCAGAAAAGCTTATAAGTATTTTTTCAATCATCAAGATTGGATATCATTGCATTATCACTCAAAGTGATATAAGAGGTGAAGAACATGCTTGCGAGAATAGTATACTACAGGAGAAGTTCAATTCCCGAAGAGGAAATAATAGTAGTTAACAAGGTAGAAAAAGCCCTCGAGATAGCAAGAAAGAAGCTAGGAAGGGAGATAATGGGCTTTGAAGTGGAGATAATTTGATCACGATCGCCTTCTTCTCCCCCTTTTATTCTATGTGAAGATCGTCGTCATAGCCTTACTCGTAGGGATAACCAGTTCTCTTGAGTTCCGCGAGAATATTCATAAATAAGCGGCACCTCTGTGGGTATATTAAGCTTCAAAACTGATCTATACAGCTCTTTCTGTTCAGAATTGAGCATACCTATTTTCTCTTGACCATTGAAAGTTGTAGTGACACTACTTAGAAAAGGTCAAAGTTATATAGGGAAAAAAGACAATATACAGTATAAGCCTAGGTGGGTGTTTGTATGGAGAAGAGGATCTATAGAAGCAAAAGGAACAGAATGCTTTTTGGAGTTTGTGGAGGATTTGCCGAGTACTTTAACGTAGATCCAACCCTTGTCAGGATACTCTTTGTAATCCTGCTCTTGGGAAGTGCAGGAACTGCAATATTGTTATACCTTCTCCTGGCTATTGTAATGCCGGAAGAAAATATGGAGGTGAAGTAAGTGGAAAAGAGACTCAAGAGGAGTAAAAGAAACAAAATATTCCTGGGAGTGCTTGGAGGAATAGCCGAATATCTCGACGTTGATCCAACGATAGTTAGGATACTCTTTATTCTCCTCTGTCTTGTCGAACCAGTATTCATTATAGCTTACTTCTTGATGGCCATAGTCATGCCCGAAGAGGAAGAAGGGATAACCCCAGAAAGGCTGCCTGAGAAGATTGAAAAAATAGCCGAAGAGGCTGAAGAAACTGTGGAAAAACTCAGCAAAAAGGCTCCAAGGATTGAAAAAGAAAACGATGCAAAGCTCTTTGGGATTGCCCTTATCCTCTTAGGTGCGGTGCTACTCCTAAAAGCTTTCATACCTTTCCCATCCCTCGGACTGAGAGAGATAGTTGCATTGCTTATCCTTTTGCTCGGCTTATACTTGGTGGCGAGGGGATGAAAAATGAAAAGACTTCTTGGACTTTTTTTAACATTTTTAGGCCTGCTGATCCTTTTAAAAAGCATCAAACCAGAAGTATGTACCTACCTCCTCCCATATGCACACTACATTAGGGAAACATTTTGGGGAGTGGTGCTTCTCACTGCAGGACTTTATGTGCTGATCAAAAACAAAACCGCAAGAACTGCTTTAGCAGTACTCTTTATCCTATACTTGGTGCTATTCCTTGTAACATCCAGTTCATGCTCCTCATGGAGATTCTCCTTCAGAGATGCTGGAGAGGTAAAGGAAATCGGGGAATTTAGCGCTTCCGAGGTAGCAATAGAAAATATTGCCGCAAAAGTGACCATAGAACGGGTTCCAGGAGATACCATAAAAGTCCTCAGCAATCTGCCAGTAGAGGTAAGTAGTGGCGAAACTTTAAAGCTCTCATGTTCCAAGTGTGGTGAGTATGAAAACGGAGAACTCCTAATAAGAGTCGGGAATGAGGTTAAACTTGTTTCTTTAACATTAAGGAACAGCGCTGGTGACGTTGATCTTGAATTGGGGGAGATTACTTCAGTTACTCTAGACAACGTGGTAGGAGACATCACTGCCTCTGGAGTATTTGGTTCTTTCATTGTCACAGACTTCATAGGGGAAATAGAGCTAACTCTTGAAAAATGTCCCGAGATAGAGACCGATGGATACTGCTCCCAAATTGGAATATACAGGGGAAGCGGAGAGATTAACATTCACATTCCAACCAATGTTAAGGTAGCACCTTTAATTGAAGGCTCTTTAACTTCAATTATCATTGATAAAGGATTTGAAACAGGAGAAAAAACATTAAAACTAACAGCCAAAAGCTTCATTGGAAAAATAGTCGTGGAATGATGGCTATGAATAAGTGGGAAGTCGTCAAGGCCTTTACCCTTGGAGCCCTGCTTGAGGTAGCCATACCCAAACCCGGCAACGTAAACAGATATAGAGACTTTGAAGACCTCACTCTATATCATTTCCTTTTTGCAAATACATCCGTTGTTGATGTCCTTTTTGAGGCCGCTGAAAAGGGTGAATTAATTAGAAAAGGTAGGATTCCCCCAGAGAAAGCGGAAATAGGGACCTTAATAAGAAGAGCTGTTGAAAACTCTAAAAAAATCCAAAGCTCAAACCCCAATTTTGGAATAATCACGCTTGAAGTCCCACTCATAATCGCACTAACTTGGGCAGAAGATATTGAGGCATGTGAGGAAGTTAAAAAGCTCATCGCTTCTTCCTCTCCCCGAGATACAATAGAGTTCTATAGGGCTATAAGAATAGCAAACCCAAAAGGAATTAAGAGAGGGGTAAAATACGACGTTTACGATGATTCTTCTTTTGAGGAACTCATGAGAGATGAGATAAACCTTAAAAAACTTGCCGAGATTTCGAGCAAGAGGGAGCTAATTTTTAAAGAGTGGCTCACCGGTTATGGGCTTAGCTACTCAACTTTTCATAGACTTAAAGAACTTAGCTCCGATTTCTCACTTGAAGAGGCAACCATCAAAGCCTTCCTTGAGCTTCTCTCCTGCAACCTAGACACCTTAATTATAAGAAAAGCCGGATTTGAGGAGGCAACGCTCGTTCAAAGGAAAGCAAAAGAAACTCTTGCCGGAAAGCTCACCCTTGAAGAATTTGATGAATTTTTAAGGGAAAAGAAAGATCTAAGAAATCCCGGAAGTCTGGCAGATATAATGGCAATCTCTCTAAGCTTGTTAATTTTAAGCGGCTATTCTCTCACTCTTTGATTATTTCGACTCTTTTAGCCCCTCCAAGGCCTATGCCAAGAACTCTTGAGTCAATAACAACGGCATCTTTTCCAAATTCTTCAACAACCTTAACTTTAAGTCCGGAAATTTCAGAAACAGAATCTTCTCCTCCAAACTCTTCATTTACCTGTTCTCTTAAAAACTCGTAAGCTTCCTTCCCAAAGAGCACCAAATCGGGCTCGAATCCATCCATCTTGAGCTCGTTAGCTTTTTCTTCAACGGTACTTAAGACCCTAATAAGTTCCCCTCTCATCAAAATCACCGAAAATATTTGGAAAAAAGAGACTTAAACTTTTTCCCCAACAATCTCGTAGGAGTAAGTAACATCAGTGCCGCTGAGCTTTAAATGGGCTGAGGCAGAACAGTACTTTTCCTGGCTAAGCTCTATGGCCCTTTTTGCCTTTTCTTCGTTACATCCCCATAAATCTTATAATGTATGTGAACCCTGGTGTAAATTCTTGGATGCTCTTCCCGCCTTTCCCCGCTTATTTCAACTTCAAGATGTTCAAGAGGCTCGCGCATTTTTTGAAGAATCATCACGACATCTATAGATGTGCACCCTGCAACGCTTAAGAGGAGAGTTTTCATTGGTGATATACCATTTTCACCGAAGATTATCTTTCCACCTTCCTCAGTGAGCGCTTCAAATCTGGAATCT
>Ga0190315_1000778_pt1 | contig 14453 bp, 10 predicted proteins | sample 48701101_MG_FD_161673 | JGI IMG/M metagenome (GOLD analysis project Ga0190315, IMG submission 161673) | Hydrothermal vent sediment bacterial communities from Southern Trench, Guaymas Basin, Mexico - 4870-11-0-1_MG | ecosystem: Environmental > Aquatic > Marine > Hydrothermal vents > Sediment ...
ATTTCCATTCAATAGAAGGGAAATGTTTCTTTAGAACGGGGCAAACCTTTATAGTTCCGATGTTGGTATATCATCTGGATGTTGAAAGAGGCGAGTTTCTGGAAGAAAGAGGATAAAAAGGTGAGGTGCCTGCTCTGTCCCCACGAATGCCTCATACCCGAAGGAGGTAGAGGTAGATGCAGGGTCAGAGAAAACAGGGGAGGTAAGTTATATACACTGATTTATGGCTCCGCTTCATCCGTAGCCATAGACCCAATAGAGAAGAAGCCGCTTTATCATTTTTACCCTGGAAGTTATGCGCTTTCATTCGGAACCGCTGGTTGCAATTTGTCCTGCAAGCACTGTCAGAATTACAGCATTTCCATGGCCAAACCGGAGGATATCTATCTGAAAGAATTTGATGCCGATGAGCCCGCAACGCTGGCAAAGAGGCACGGCTGTAAGAGCATATCCTGGACATATAACGAGCCCACGATATGGCATGAATATACGGTTGATGCCTCCAGAATTGCAAAGAAAGAGGGGATATGCATAACCTATGTCAGCAACGGCTACATCAATGAAGACCCTTTCAGAGAGATAGGAAGATATCTGGATGGAATCAATATCGATGTAAAGTCCTTCTCAGAAAATTTCTACAGGGAGATATCGGGAGGACATCTGGAACCCGTTCTCAATACATGCAAAATCGCAAAGGAGATGGGTATACACCTGGAAATAACCTATCTCGTAATACCGACAAAGAATGATTCCATGGAAGAAATAAGAAAGTTCTGCAGATGGGTTGTGGATGAGCTGGGCGAGGATGTGCCGGTTCATTTCACCAGATTCTTTCCGCATTACAGGATGACAAATTTACCACCGACTCCATTTGATACTCTGATGAGAGCATTTAATGTGGCAAAGGAATCTGGCTTAAAATACGTCTATCTGGGTAACATTCCTCATGGGGACTACGAAAATACATACTGTCCGAAATGTGGAAATCTTCTCATAGAGAGATATGGTTTTTCATCTGTAATAAAGGGTCTGAAAGGAAAGAACTGCTCGAGGTGCGGTGAGGAAATCAACATAGTTGTTGATTGATAAAAATTCCATCATTTGTGATAATCTATCCCCCGAATGATGGTAAAAGCCCTGTATATCTGCTCGAGCAGTATAACTCTGGCGAGCTGATAGGGGAACGTGAATTTTGAGAGAGAAATTATCCCATCTGCCCTTTCCCCGATATTTTCTTCCAGCCCACTCCATCCGCCGATGACAAAACAAACCTTCTTTCCCTCAATTTCCAGTTTTCTTATAAATTCGGCAAATTCCAGTGAACTCATCTGCTTCCCTCTCTCATCCAGAACGGCAACAAAATCAAATCTGTCTAAATTCGGAATCCTTTCACACTCGACGATTTCAATATTCACGAACTTCTCTATCCTTCGCAGATAGTCCTCCTGCGCCGCCTTGAAGTAATTCTCTCTGAGTTTTCCGAGTGAGATTATGGTTATCTTCACGCTAATTGGATGGACAATTTGATAAAAAGCCTTTCCTTTACATGAAGCAATGATATGCGGAATAGACGAAGCAGGGCGCGGACCTGTGATAGGTCCGATGGTCATAGCGGGTGTTCAGGTTAAGGATGAGAAGGTTCTCGATGGCTTCAGGATAAGGGATTCGAAGAAATGCTCCCCCGAAAGGAGAGAGAAACTTGCAGATGCGATCAAGAGAAAAGCCGATAGGATACACATCGTTGTGTTCGATGCAGACGAGATAGACGAGTTGAGAAAAAGGTTCACCATAAACGAGATAGAGGTGGAGGGTTTCTGCAGAGTGATGAGGGTTTTGAGGTCCGATAGATATTATGTGGACTCTGCAGATGTTGATGAGAAGAGGTTTGCGGATGAGCTGAGAAGAAGGCTGGATTTTGATGCCGAGATAATATCAAGCCATAAAGCTGAGGAGAAATTTGTGGTGGTTGCCGCCGCATCGATAATCGCAAAAACCGAGAGAGACCGTTTTGTCAGAGAGATAGAAAAGAGGTTAAGAGAGAAACTCGACATGCCTCTCGGAAGTGGCTATCCTTCAGATTCCACCACTATAGAATTCTTGAAGGAATGGATAAAGAGATATGGAAAGCTTCCTCCCCACGTCAGGAAATCGTGGAAAACTATCAGAAGGCTGTCAGGCGGGCAGAGCAAGCTATGGTGATTATGATTTTCTCCCCATCTTTTTCCTCAGCCCTTTGATGAAATTGGGCATACTCTGCACATCTTTAACCATGGAGTATCTTGCAAATATGAGCCTGTAATCATGTATGCACCTCGTTCTTCCCTTGAGATTACTCTTTATTTTTCTGTAAAGTTGCCATCCTTTTCGGTCCCAGTCGGTCAGGATAATTATTTCTCTGTAATTCTCTGCAATGAAATCACAGAGGGTGGAGATTCTCTTTCCGCACTGGATGATTATAATTTCTCCATCAAGACCGAGTTTTTTGAGAGCAACAGCATCTCTTTCTCCTTCAACCAAAACGGGTATTTTCTTATTTCTCTCTATCAAATCCGTTAACGCTCTCTCTATCATCTCGAGGGATTCCTCAAGATTCATTTCAACTTGGATAAAATGTATGTTTTACTCCTTTTTATCAGTATCCCCTTATCTTTGCTTTTCCCACCATAGATGAGTTTTATATCTTCTTCACTCACACCAAAGAACTCTGCCAGAAATTTGATGATTGCTCTGTTTGCCTTTCCCTTTACCGGCTCTTCATCGATTTCGAGTTCGATTCTCTTTCTCCACTCGTCGTAGCCAGCTGGGAATCGCCGCCTACCTCCTATCTTTACTCTGATGTGAATGATGCAACCTTCTCTCTTTTCCTCTATGGCATCTTCCATCATGGCATCCTTATGAGTCCTTCTCTCATGAGGATTTGGGTTTGTTCTCTCGCGCTCTTTATGGCTTCAAGTGCCATCTCATAGATCCCCTGTCTGCTGAGTTTTCTCCTTGCAACTCCCTGCTCTATGGCTTTCATTGCAACCGCAGTTGCTTCATGCGGAAACACCTCCCAGTCATCCATGGTTGGGACTATGTAATCTTCTCTCAGTCCTTTCTGCTCGGCGACCTCTGCGATTGCATAGGCAGCGGCGATGTGCATCTCATCGGTTATCGTCTTTGCTCTCACATCAAGGGTTCCTCTGAATATTCCCGGAAATCCCAAACTGTTGTTAACCTGGTTCGGAAAGTCACTTCTCCCGGTTCCGAATATTCTCACTCCCGCTTCTTTTGCCTCCCATGGCCATATCTCTGGAATTGGATTCGCTTCGGCGAACATCACAGCATCATCATTCATCTCCGCAACCCATTCTTTCTTTATCGTACCTGGACCTGGTTTCGATGCGGCGATACACACATCTGTACCCTTTATCGCCTCCGCTATCCCTCCCTCTCTGCCCTCCCCATTGGTTTCCATTGCAATTTTGTACTTGTAAGGATTCTTCTCTTTTAGTTCTTCAATGTCTTTTCTATTTGGATGCAAAATGCCTTTTGAGTCACAGACAATGATATTCTCTGGAGGTACGCCTGCTTTTATCAGAGTTCTCACGAGGCAAACATTTGCGGAGCCGGCGCCGATGATGGAGTAGAGAACTTCATTGAGTTTTTTGCCCACGAATTTCAGGCCGTTGATTATTCCCGCAAGAGTGATTGCTGCTGTACCTTGTTGATCATCATGCCATACCGGGATATCAAGTTCCTTTCTCAGCCGGTCGAGGATGTAGAAGCACTTTGGGGAAGCGATATCTTCGAGGTTGATTCCTCCAAATGTTGGTGCTATCCATTTCACTGCCTGGATGAACTCGTCTGGGTCCTTGGTGTCTATCATTACCGGAAATGCATCAACACCTCCGAGGTATTTGAAAAGCAAAGCTTTTCCCTCCATTACGGGTAACCCGGCAAGAGGACCAATATCTCCAAGACCAAGAACTCTCGTTCCATCGCTTATCACGGCGACATAATTTCCCTTGTTGGTGTGCTCGAATACTTTATCTGGGTTTTTGAAGATATCTTTGCACGGCTCGGCAACTCCGGGAGTGTACCATATTGCAAAATCATCAAAGTTTCTTATTGCGCACTTTGGCATAACCTGTACTTTTCCCTTGTAAAAAGGATGTAATCTCATCGCTTCTTTTGCCGGTTTCTTTGCCTTCTCAAGAAGTTCCTCAACAGTTACCCTCTTTTCCATCAGAAAGGTGATGGGAAGAAAGGATTAAAGTTTTACCATGTCAACCCCCACTCTATAGTATTATCCCCTCCTAATATTCTCCAATTAAATTAAAAAAGAAGAGTGGAGGAGATGGTCACCAGTTCTCCCACCAGGCGTAAGGCTCCATCAGCGGATAGTTATCCAGACTCCCTGCCGGACCTGATATGATGTATGGCGTGTCTCCTATGCCATCACCGTTGGTATCATTTCCATCGTAATCACTCCAGTAGTTTCCTTCACCCGCTCCTGAGGAATGTATTCTCAAAGTTTGATTTCCCTCCTTACTCCATATGTTGTTCTCACCTCTCGCTCCATCGTATGCCTGTGGAAGACGTCCTCCACCGTTCAGTATGAAATCGTTGTAGTATATTCGATTGCTGGATGAACCCGGATATATGGATACAGCAGGACTTGTATTGTTCACAAAGCAGTTCTCAACGATGAGATTGTTGGAAGAACTGGAGAGTAAGATACCGTTATTGTTGAGAGCGACAGCTGAGTGTTCTATTTTGTTGTATGAGGAACCGTCCAGAAATATAGCGGTATCAGTTGCATTGATGATTAGACATGTACCTATTAAGTTGCGGTTTGAGTTTCGCAGATAAATTCCTGTTGTGTACGGTAGAAGAATACCTGCAATAGCTGGCTTTGCATCTATATGGCATCCTATTATAAAGTTGTTGTCAGCATTTTCGAGATATATCGAACAATCATTGAATTTGAAGATACAATCGCTATCATAGGGCTGATAAATTGGTGGTGAACCGATCTGATTGTAGGAGGAGTTGAGTATATACACACCGTAATTTGTGTATGAGATGTTGCTCTGTTTCACTATATTGCGTATGGAGTTGTTGATGATCTTTATTCCGATATCGTTGCCGGAGATTTCGCAGTTCTGTACAGCATTGTATGATGAATTATCAAAGAGGATACCTACATCTGTGGATCTGATTATACAGTTCTCGATGGTACTTCTACCGCGTACACTGCATGTAGAGAGTATACCGATGTCACCATCTCTTACTGTGAATCCATTCATGTAAAGGGTTGCATTGTTGATGGTTATCACCGTATTTCTGCCTGTGATAATTACGCCTTCTCGATCCTCACCATACATGCTGATTGATTTGTTTACAAGAATTTCCTCGTTGTAGGTTCCGTTGTACACATAGATCATTCCTCCATCCTGAACGCCATTTATTCCCTCCTGAATTGTGTTCCATCTGTGTTTGCTTGGATTATCTCGCAGGTCATCATCTACGACTGCATCGAAGATGGATACTGTTCTTTTTGCGATTCCTACAGCTCCATCATCATCGACAACTCTCAGCTGCACCGTGTAGAAACCACTTCTGTCGTAAACATGCGTTGGATTCTCTTCATATGATACATTTCCATCACCGAAGTTCCACGTCCAGTTTACAATGAAGCCATCTGTGTCGTAGGAGCTTGATGTGAATTTGATTGCGTCTCCTTTACATGCGATTGATACATTTGGTGAGAACACAGCCCATGGGTTGCGATTTCTGACTTCCATCACCTTTGTTATGTTTGCTGTGAGGTTGTTGCTATCAACAATGACTAGAGTAACGTTGTAAAATCCGTTATCAGCGTATTCGTGAGCTGGATTCTGTTCATATGAAACGTTTCCGTCACCAAAGTCCCATGTCCAGTTTACAATGGTTGCAGCATAAGAAGCCATTGAGTCATCATAGAAATGAACGACTTCGTTCGTGTACGGGCGAAGTGGAGTCCAGTGGAAATCGGCTATGGGTTTGCTGTATGGATATAGGTATACCTTACAGTTTTCATCATCTGTTTCGTTGTATATGTCATCACAGTTGCCCATGTGGTCTATGAGGATCAAACGAATGGTGTAATTTCCAGGTTCCTTCGTGGCTGGAAGAGTGATAGTCAGGTGACCTGTCGTTATCTCTCCTTTCTTTATGGTGATAAGGTTTGGTGTACAAACGCTTGTTACCATATCACCCTGACTGTCATACAAGCGAGCTTCCACGGTACCCCACGAGGACACATCGGTTGTTACCCGGTATGTGATATCAACCGAGTCTTCTTTACCATCGCCATCTTTGTCAAAGGGGGTGAAACTACATACATCGAACCGGTGCGAAGGATCCACGGCAAAGAACTTAGTGAGATTGAGTGTTATCTCGGCAATAGTATACATATCATTTTTATCTATCTTACTTATGATATCTCCTTTGGTATTGTTTTCACCGCTCCTGTGCCAGAAGTATGCTAGAGCATCCTGGTTTTCTATCTCGGGATAAGGCCATCTTTCCAAAGCAATTATGTAATCAGCAAGTTTTCTTCCGGGGAATACGTCTGCGAAGGATGCTGTATCCGTAAACCTACATACTCTCCTTCTATCCCTTTTTCCATCGTACTTTTCGTAGAAACTACTGAAACGGTATCCCGTTCTTTTTTCGTAATCTGTTTTGTTCATTATATCCCATACCTTTCTGAACGTAGCATCATCACCGTGTGCCTCCATCCAGGGCGTAAAATCAATGCTGAAACCAGTATTCTTCGTATCCTGTGCAAGACTGTCAAGATTGATTACAGCTCTCACCTTTTCGTTACCTTTTATAAGATGTTTCCACACATAGAACTGTGAACCACGTCTACCATACTCTTCCCCACCCCAGGCTATAAATTTAATGTTGTACTTCGGTGTGATTTTGTTATCTGCGAAATATTTTGCAACACCCCAGACTATAGCTGGTCCAACCGCATTGTCTATCGCGCACTCTCCCCACCATGAATCATAATGTGCACAGACAATAACGGTTTCATTATCTTCACTCGTGCCATTTATTTTACCTATCACGTTGTAGCTCTCCACACTTCTGTTAAACTCTGCATTGATATAGAAATCAGCATAGACAATTCCGTTTTCTTTCATTCTCTTTATTTTGGATGCAAGGGTTTTATTGATTCCCATCATTGGGGCTCCTACGTTAGGGATTAGAAATCCTCTATACCGTCGAGCAAATTTAGAGACAGGTGTGGCAGCCATCATGAAATGTGTATCATCGTTACAATCTGCAATCAGAAATGCAGAAGGGGGTTGCGAATCTGAGAAGATTTCAGCAATCCATTTACATAGGTAGAAGATGTTGGCTGAAAATTTGAAAAGCGTTTGACTTATACCACGCTCTATAAGCTCGTCTATTTCAAGTAAGTAAATGTATTTTTGTTTAGACTGGAATGTTTTCCAGTGTGACACGATCAGTTTACCCGTTCTGGAGACTGTATCATCGTTCTGGGTTTCAACGTATACCGTTTCATTGTTCTCAAGATACATCTTGATTTTGTTTCCATCCTGAATTGATATCGCTACGCCAGGAATCGCTGTTCTTTTCATATCAATAATGGATGGATCAGTTACCATAATGATAAATCCCGTCCCATTTAGTTCTGTGATTCTTTGAATGGTTTCGTTGAACTCTTCCTCACTTTCGTTAATATCAATCTCTATAAGGTGAACTTTTCCTGAAATATCATTCCCTGAGACATTGTTGTAATCTTCTATGTAGACTACTTCTCCAGCAACTCCTCCAGAATCATTAACGAGTACGTAGTCAATCTCGTAAGAGGAATTGTCGGCATTATCTTCACCTTTGCTTTTTTTACCCAAAAAGATAGCCAACAAATCGTATACCTCTTCAGGGATCAATTCCACTGTAGCATTGTTCAAGCTAATCACTCTCTTACGCATTGAAGGTATCGGAAAGCACTCTGTATAGGGGACAACGACCTCTGTTGTGTTGTTACGTATTACGAGTTTGTAATCCTCTTTACGTTTTATCTGCAGATTGTTATCGATTGCATCATCCCACCAGCTCCATTTCAGTACAGTATGCTTGTCGATTCTTTCCTCTTTAGCACGGTCTATTATACTCTCATTTCTGGAATGGATGTGTCTGTCCCACTCTCTTATCAGTATATCTTTAGCAGCATGCTCCCCGTCTGTTCCGTAATTTCTTCCCTGCCAGTAATTTTTCTGCGGATCTCTTCTGTGGACTATCTTGCTTAGATTGTCGAGTATCTGGTACATAAAGTCATTATCCAGAGGTATTTCGGTTTCTCCACTGGCTTTCACTTTCAGTTTGCTGGGGGTCAGAACCATTATGCTACTCAGGGATATCATCAGCACCAAAAACAGGGCTGTAGCTTTTCTTCTCAAACTTTTACACCTCCATGTGTAGAATACAAAATTCAGTTAAAAATTTTCTTTAAATCATCTCATTAAGATTTATTTTCGAAGATTAATACTGGCAAAAATTTAATATCAAAAACTCCATACAAAAACTTAAGAAAACATGAAAAGTAGCTGGATGAGAAGAATAGCTATCGTGCTCATGATCCTGCTATTTGTTAGCTCGTATATCCCTTACCAGGTATCATCCACATCGGCTCAGAAATCTGCTCATGAAAATGGGAAAGGTGGTTTACTGAACTCAGCATGGCCCACATATAAACATGATGTGAGAAGAACAGGAAGAAGTCAGTATGATACGAGCAACAATCCGGGAGTGGAAAAGTGGAAGTTTGAGGTGAAAGATATTATATCCTCTCCTCCAACCATAGGTAAAGATGGAACCATATACATCGGTACATGGCTCAATACACTCTATGCCATATATCCCAACGGTAGCTGCAAATGGACCATCAAAGTCAGCAAATCTCCAACTGCTCAGATCTATGCTCCATCAATCGGAAGTGATGGCACTCTCTATGTACCCTCCAACGTGGGGCTATATGCATTCTATCCGAATGGAACACTGAAATGGAAATTCAAGAAGGGTGGAGATTTCAACTTTCCGATTGTAGCGGATGATGGTACAATATACGTGAGTACAATCGACTGCTATCTCTACGCCATATACCCCAACGGCACATTGAAATGGGAGTTCAAGATGAATGGTCCTGCTCTTTCTCCAACTCTCGGACCTGATGGAACGATATACGCACCAACCGATGAGCCTACACTCTATGCCGTTTATCCAAATGGTACACTGAAATGGCGTTTCAGAGGAATGAGTGGTGCGTTTTTCTCGAATGTTGTTATAGGTGATGATGGTATCGTTTATGTTGCAAACGGTGATCATCTCTATGCCCTGTATCCAAATGGAACAGTGAAATGGTCCACAGAGTTACCGACTGCTCCTCTGTTTACTCCCTCTCTTGGACCTGATGGAACGATATACGTGCCGGGTCCTGTGCGATTAACCGCTGTCAGCCCGAATGGTAGCATTAAATGGGTTTTTGTGGCATCATCGGATAGCAAATCCAGCGAGATGAGTACTCTGGCAGTAGGAAAGGAAGGTACCATCTATTTCGGTTTTGGAAGATCTCTCTATGCTGTGAATCCGGATGGGACACTGAAATGGAAAACAGAACTCACCACCGATATAAAACCGACTTACGGATATACTGTCTATTCTCCAGTAATCGGTGAAAATGGTACAGTGTATATATGCACTTGGTTCAGGAGAGGAGGCTCTGGTACAACCAGCTGGGGATATGTGCATGCGATAGGACCCGGTCCGGAGAGAAAGGTGAGTATAACTAAACCCGAGAAAGGGTGTCTCTACATCAACAATGCTAGAGTGATGAAAACTCCTTTCAGGAAAGCTATCGTTGTTGGAGATATTGATATCGAGGTGGACCTGACTTTTCCAGATGAAGTGGAGAGGATAATGTGTGTTTTTGTGTCAGATGAGCCTCTTCTTCCGAAGAGAACTGTACAGCACATGGAGAGAGGTATGAAGGTTGAACCGCCTTATGTTTTTCACCTCAATTCTTCACTGCTCAAATACACATTCCATACTTATATCCTTCAGGTTGTTGTCAATTACCGTGGTGGATGCACAGCATCTGATGAAGTGGAGATATTCTTCATCCACAGACCTCCACCTGAAGAGGAGTTGCAAACTGTTAAGGTGAAATGGACCTTTAAAGCTGGAAGTTGGATAACATCATCCCCCAAGGTAGTGGATGGCAAAGTATACTTTGGCTCTTACGACTACAACGTCTACTGCCTGGATGCGGAAACAGGAGAGCTTATATGGAAATTCAAAACAGGTTATTGGGTGACATCCTCGCCATGTGTCGTTGATGGAAAGGTGTACATAGGTTCGTATGACGATAACCTCTACTGTCTTGATGCGGAAACAGGAGAGCTTATATGGAAATTTGAGACCGGTAGAGAGATATGTGGTTCTCCAGTTGTATCCGGTGATTATGTGTATTTTGGCTCCACTGATCACTATCTCTACTGCCTAGATAAAGAGAGCGGTGAAGTGGTATGGGCGTTCGAAGCAGAAGGAGGTATTGCCTCCACACCAGCTATCGCTGATAGAAAGGTGTATGTTGGCTCATTCGTTTATCCTGTGAGAGGAGTTATGTACTGCCTAGATTCTCAAACCGGCGAACTGATATGGAGAAAGGATATCGATATATCATCGCGCTCTACTCCGGTAGTAAAGGATGGAAAAGTCTACGTAGGCTCTATCTCCGATCCTGATGATGATAGACTGTACTGTTTGGATGCAGAAAATGGAAAAACTCTATGGACTTTTGAAACGGGCTGTGAGGTTGGCTCTTCTCCTGCTATCTACGATGGTAAAGTCTACATCGGGGCGATCTCCTATCTTGGAGGAGAATATCTCAAATTGTACTGTCTCGATGCAGAAACTGGGTATTTGATATGGGATTATCAGAAAGGTTTTGACACGTGTGCGGGAATAATATTTACACCCACGGTGGTGAATGGTAAAGTGTATGCAGGGTGTGAGGATGGACGGGTGTATTGCTTTGATGCCGAAAGTGGAAAAGTGATATGGTCCTACAAGACAGGTGGGAGGGTTTTCTCCACACCGGCTGTTGTTGATGGCAAAATCTATGTTGGTTCATGCTCAAAAAAGATGTTCTGCTTTGAAGAGGAATGAAGAAAGAAATTGCGAGAATCTTCAAAGGATTAACATATCCCTAACGCGCTGTCGATACAGATGTGTTTCTCTTGCTTTCTCTCCACCGCATCCACGCGAAAGGAGTCAATGCTAACATCAGCCTCTATCGATACTACCACCACACTGATGCGACCACTAGACCACCAACACCTACCAAGAAAGAAAGTCCTAGCCCTGAGAAACCGACACCTATGAAGATCAGTATAGTAAACAGGATAGGACCTATGTCTATAATAGATAAATCACCAAACAAACTGCTTGTATGTATCATGGCTTCTTCACGCATCGCTGAATCACCAAACAGTGATCCGATTACTACAGGTAATGGAGGCACTATTCCCAAAAGAATGGCTGGGAAAGATGGAAATATAATACCGTATCCCACTGCAAATACAGAGCAGGCTATGTTACAGATTATTTCCGTATATTGTTGAGATTTCTTTTCGATGTTTGCCAATTTTCCCTCTTCTTTTATTCCGGTTGATGTTTCGATTTTTCTGAAAATCATCACGAGCAGAGGTATAAACAGAGGATATCTCTTTATCACTTTCTCCTTGAATTCACCCCATGTCATGTTCTGAAATTCCTTTTCCATCTTTTCTTTCTCTCTTTTTAAACTGAAATCCTCCGGTAACAATCCTTTCTCTTTCAGAAAATTCTCCAGTTCCTGTATCTTTTCCATATTGTAAGGATCTATCTTAATAGCTTCAAGCAGTTCATTTATCCTTTCTACGTCCTTCCTAGGTAAATCCTGCTGGAATGTTTTTTGTCTTTCGACTCCCCATATTGTGATCGTTATTTTTTCTTTCTCCTCTGCCTTGGTTTGAGCTGGTATCATAAAAATCGTTGTGACAAGTATGATCACAACAAGACTTGCTTTGAATTTGAGGAGAGTTGGCCACCTCAACCTTTCACCTCTACTATCCTGTACATGTAATATGGTGCTAGACTATTATAAAAATTACTTGTGAAGTACAAAGGCATCTCTGTAGATGGGATCAAACGTCAAGTGATTCTGCAGGGATTAAAGTTTTACCATGTCTTCACGCCCAAGAGCCTCCTGATATGGTGAACTATTCCACAGGTCTTCAACTGCACCATGTTGGTGCGACCTTTACTGTCCATCTTTATTATCACGACATCATCGTTGAAGAAAAGGAAAGGATTTAGATATCCAAGGACTGCATATATGTAACCTGTAGCAATGTAACCTCCATCCCTGGTTTGTCGGATATCATCGAGGGCGAGCCAGTAGAAAAGGGGAGCAAAGACCTTCTCCCATTCAATGGTCCCGTTTTCATCTAGTTTTGCAACCCACCCACACATGTGGAGCATGAGGTAGACGTCAAATGGGAAGGGTATGGTGTCATTGAGAAACATATCCATTATAGTTTTGTTGATGTTGGGTACATTCATGATCCATTTCTTCGCTATCTTCAGACCTGCTGCAATATATCCGCCATCATCTGTTGGATATACAGCAATTAAGTCGTTTGCCCATTCCCTTTTCTCATCGTAAATCGTCTTATCCCATAACTTGTTTCCGCTGCCATCCGTCCTGATTATCCATACAGATTTTTCATTGCAAGCAAAAACCATGTAACCTCCATCATTGGTCTGGTAAACAGCGTGACTGTCCTCATACCATCGGTAGGGTCCAGAGGAAAAAATTCTTTCCCACAGTACATTTCCGTTATTGTCTAGTTTCACCAGAAACACATCACTGTCATTGTTCTTCTCAATGCAACCTGTAGCGATATAACCTCCATCGTCTGTTCCCGTAACAAAATAAAGGCGGATTTTTGCCTTGGTCCTGCTGATAGTCATATTCCATAGTTCGTTGCCATCCTCATCTACTCTGACTATCCAGCCGTTTATTTTTTCAGAGCCGTAACTCTTTGTGTACCCTGCTATTATGAGGTCTCCTTCTCTGGTCCGGTGGAGCCAGTACCCGCAATCGCTTTTGTTCCCACCGATAAGTTTGTTCCATATCTCGTTACCCTCTTTATCTGTCCTGATAAGCCAGATATCCGTTCCGGTTTCATTGGATTTTGTTATTGCGAGAACGAGAAATCCTCCATCCTCCATCTGTTGAATACGGATCGGGAATTCATCGCCTGATCTGGTGTAGAGTTTGTCCCACACCTTCCTGCCGTTTTCGTCCATCTTTACAAGCAAGATGGAGCTCTTCCACGACTTGTTCCCTGTCCTGTAAACGGTCTGCGCCGCCACCACATAGCCACCATCACTTGTCTCGCATATGCAACTACCGGGATTGACAAATCTTCCCTCTATCGTTCTCACCCACACCTTAGAGATAAAAGGTCGTCCTGCGATTTTTCCAGATGAAGGGATGATCGTGCTCACAACGAGAATTGTTGCAACAGCTACAAACAACAGAATATTTGATGTTTCCATTTTATCCCCCCGCCCTTCCTGGAATTAAATACATTGCTATTTTTAAAATTTAACCTGTTTTCTGGGTTCTGTCTCGTGGCCTTTCCGTGCGTGTCCGCCAGTGAGACGGTTTGTTTCCTTTGTGACCAAAAGAGACTAAAACTATTTAAAATACTCTGCACCTAAACCCTGTCGATGTATGCGCTGATATCCCTGCTCATAGTTATTGTGGTTTCGATAATCATAGTGAGAATAGGAGCAGTGGCTCTGGAAATGACGGGACTATCCAGAGAGCTTGCAACCTTTCAGGCTCAATCAGCATTCTCCGGAGTTGGATTTACAACCTCGGAATCCGAGCATGTTGTATCCCATCCAGTTAGAAGGAAGATAATAAGGATTCTCATGTTCGTTGGTTCTGCAGGTATCACATCTGCGATGGCTACTCTAGTTTTGACCTTCATAAATCAATCTCCTCATGAGATGGGGGTGAGATTCTTCTGGCTGGTTGTGGGATTGATAATCATCTTCCTCTTTGCCAGGTCAAAACTCATAGATCGAGGTATGAGGTGGCTCATAAAGAGAGCTCTTGAAAGATTCACGAGTTTGAGGGTTTATGATTTTGAACACCTCCTTGGTCTGGGTAAGGGATACTCCATCGGTGAGTTTGAAGTAAAGGGGAGAAGCTGGCTTCATGAGAAAAAGTTGAGAGAACTCGAACTCGATAAAGAAGGCATAATAGTTCTCGCCATCTACAGAAAGGGTAAGGAAGGAGAGATGTACATAGGGGCACCACGAGGAGACACCCT